>JAEEGF011529041.1_pt1 | contig 16579 bp, 13 predicted proteins | sample 9134171 | NCBI WGS metagenome assembly JAEEGF01 (sample SAMN16246542, study PRJNA631951) | gut metagenome | biome: gut microbiome; feature: rumen; material: AP-attached | host: Bos | place: Iran: Karaj | collected 2018-10
CATGACCGCATGTCCTAAACTTATACGATGTTTAACATCTTACATTTAGAACATTATCTATAATCTGGTGCAAAGGTAAGAGATACTGTCTTTGATCTTTTTGAATTAAAGGATGTTGAAGCCTGATGACTTCCACATCCTTTCTATCTATACGGCTATCAATTCCTGACCCATCAGATGAAAAGACTCTTTAATCTTTTGCATCCGCTCGGCACTGGGTTTCTTGATGCCGTAGATATACTTTGCCAATAGGCTTTTGTTAATGCCAATATACTTGGCCATCTCAGAGACATTTATCTGAGGAAACTTGCTAAAGATTCTTGCCACCTCGTTGTCAGGATTTGGCTCAATCGTGTCGTAGAAGCTGGAAACGTGTACATCTTCATCCAACTTCTCCCAGCGAATGTCATCACCAAAACGACCGATCTTGAAATCAAGTCGCTCTGATTCTGAGGCTTCTTTTAAAACAGGAAATGCCTCCAAAGGGCGACTTAAAGATTCGCCACCATCTGTTAACAAATAAATGCGATTGGCATCAAACCAAACCTTCTCAATCTTTGCCATAATTATTCGTCGTTATCATCCATGTGTTCATGCCATTTCTCTATGAACTCTTCCTGGAAAGTCTCACACAAAGCCTTGGCTTTCTTTAAATCTTTTGGCTTCATCCCTTCGTTCTTGACTAGTTCAATGCCGGGTTCAAGTGAGAACTTTGCACGACCATCGGCATTCTCCACATGAACATGAATGGGCATGTGCTCATCAGAATAGAAGTAGAATCGTAATCCAAACGCTATGAGTATTGTAGGCATATATTCACTTTTTGGTGCAAATATAGGGATAATTTTTTATCCCTCCAAGTGTTTTATGAAAAAAGAAACACAATTGTAACCATAAACAATTCCAGAAGAATCTTGCACTCACCTAGATTCATCAAATTGCTATGTTAGAGTTTGCAAAATCGGGGGATACATTTTTAAGGATATCTTCCATGGATGATAGTTTTTACCAAGTCCACCAAGGCAACAATGTCGGCAACATTTATGACGTTATCGGCGTTCACGTCACAGCGGTTGTTCTTCTCCTCGTTTCCCATGACGACATCTGAGAGCATGTCGACATCGTTATCATCAAGCGCGCCGTCGCCATTCACATCACCTCTGAGTACAAAACGCATGTTGGTCAGTTCCATAAGCGAGAATGTCTGGGTGCCTTCACCGTTCGTGGCTATCAGCTGTCCATCGGAGAAGGTCATCACGAGTGCTTCCACACTGACTGTCACTTCCGTTCCGTTGTCGGCCTTGAAGGTCAGATGGGAGTAATCGCAATCTGCTCCAATAGAGCCGCTGGCACGGGCCGGTACCTGAGCACTGGCCCACAGGACGTGAGCCAGTGCCATCGAAATAACGATAAACAATCTTCTTACCATCATCAGAACTTATACGTGTTACCTATACTTAAAACCCTCGTTTACGCTTAGTGACCGCCAGGGCCAAAGCCACCGCCACCAGGCTGGCCACCGGGACCTCCGCCATCGCCGCCTGGGCCAAAGCCTCCACCGCCGCCATTGCCACCTGTGTAGGACGAAAGGGAGACTGACGAGCCGTCGCTGACGGTTGCATCGATGTAGCCATAGCCGTCCCATAGTTTAGTACCGCTGCTGACGGTTATGCCCGACTTCAGCGTGGTGGCGCCTGCAGTGGATACAACCATTGTGGAGCCCATAGTGCCGCTCGACGGTACTTGGAAGGCCAGCGCCAGCGTGTCGTTGCTGTAGAGTCCGTACCAGGTGCCCTTGTTGTAGGAAGTCTGATAGCAAGACTGTGTGAGGCTGGCTCCGCTCTCTATCCCGCTGATGGCGACGATGGTTCCGCTCTCCACGTAGACCTTCTTGTTGCCCTCGCTATTGGCATCGAATGCCACATCAGGCTCACCGTGAGCGATAGAATAGACCGTAGCCCCTTGGATGTACATATTGCCGTTGGCGTCGATACCGTCGGCTCCTGTCGATGTGCCTGTAGAGCGTGCGAAGATGTAGCCGCCCTTCAGATACATGTCGCTGGTGGAGTTCAGGGCATCGTCAGCAGCTGTGGAGTAGACGTAGCCACCCGTGACGTAGAACGTGTTCTTCGACTCAATACCCTCGTGATAGCTCGACGAAGCGGTGATGTTGCCGCCGCTGATGGTCAGCATGCCGTCGCTCTTGATGGCCTTGGGCGATGCCGTCGCACTGTTGCTGTATTTATACTGGCTGCCGGAGGCGGTGGCCGAGATGGTGCCGCCGCTGATGGTCAGCGTACCGTCGGCCTTGATGCCCTTGCCGCCCGTGCCTGTGCTCTTCAGCGTCAGTGTACCGCCGCTGATCTCCATGTTGCCGTCGGCCTTCAGACAGGCAGAACCCTTGGCATCATTCTCGTCGCTGTCGTAAGCACCATTGCCCGTAGTGGTGATGTTCACAGTTCCGTCGCTGACCTTCAAGTCGCCTTCGGCCTTCACACCCTTAGAGGCTGCGGCAGACACCGTGACAGTCAGAGTTCCGCCCTCTAAATAGACGTTGCCGCTGTCTTCATCCTCATGGTCGGCAGTCTCGCCTGTAGAGGTGGTGCCGTCGAGGTCGCACTGGATACCGTCGTCACCGATACCCGTCATCGTCACCGTACCGCTCTTCATCTGGAAATAGCCGTTGCAGTTGATGCCGTCGCTCACCGACCCTGTGATGTTCAGCGTCAGGTTCTTCACTGTGATGTAGTCGGCACTCTTGATGGCGTGGGCCGTATTGCCGACGACAGTCAGCGTGCCTTTACCTTGCAGTTGCAGCTGTCCCTTACTATAGACACAGCCTTTCTGCGAGCCGCTGGCACAGTCGGTCAAGGTGTTCTCCGTACCATTCTTGACACTGAGCTGGATGCGCTTCTTGTTGGTGATGTTGATGGCGGCATCTGTCGCACAGGTCAGGCTGACACCCGCCAGCGCCACCGTACACTTATACGAACCCGAGAGGGCAAACTGCCCGTCAGTCGTTGTGCCGCTCAGTTGGTAAGTGATCTCGTCATTATCCACAGCATCGGTATTGCTCTGCTCTATCGAGACGTAGGCTCCGCTGATGGTGGGTTCAACGAACTGTGCCACATTGCCTGCTACGGTGACGGTGGCCGACGTGCCGTTATAGGCTATCTGCACTAGGTTGTCTGTCACCTCCGTATTGTCTACCATCATCTTGCTGATGTCGCTGATATCAAATGTCTTGCCCATAATGGTCAGCGTCGTACCGTCGGCATAGGTCATGTCGCCCGTCTGCGAGGCGGGGAACTGATAGGTCACGTTGCCCACCTGTACATTCAGCGTCTGAGCCTCTGCCACTATCGCCAGCAAGAGGCTTGTCATGAGTGGAAATATCTTTTTCATTTCATTACAATTTTATGTGTTCCGTTCTTTGTTTTTACTATATAGACCTGTCCGCTGCGCAGCTGATCCTTCGACACCTTACGTCCCTGCAGATCGTAATACTCCTGGTTCTGGGCTGATGTTTCAAGGCTCAAACTTGAAATCGCCGTTGTCTCTGTTGTCTCATTTGATGTCGAGAAGTACATCTTACTCAGGTTCGAGAGTGTGAACGACTCCGATCCAGCCGTCAGCGTTGTGCCAGAAATCGTGATGGTCAGCGTCGAGGCTTCCACGGAGACCTTCGCCCCGTCTGTCGTCTCAAAGGTCAGATAGGTGTAGTCGGCAGCCCGAGTTGTCAGTGCTGCAGTTATCACCAATAATAATAAAATCGCTTTTTTCTTCATTTCCTTTTCAATTTGATTCTGCAAAATTAAGAATTAGCCATCATAACTCAAACTTTTTTCAACCAACGGCTCTTTTTTTTCAACGAATTCCGTCTATTCACTTAAATATGTCCCGAAAAAGTTGGTGGATTCGGGAAAAGTGCGTATCTTCGCATCAAAAACCAAGAAGATGGCTGCACACAACGAATTAGGCAAGTGGGGTGAAGACCTGGCTGCGGAGTACCTGGAGAAGAAGGGTTACACCATCGTGGAGCGCGACTGGAAGTCGGGCAGACGCGACATTGACATCATTGCGCTGGACGACGACGTAGTGGTGTTCGTGGAGGTGAAGACCCGTCGCAACAGCCTTTACGGGCAGCCCGAGGAGGCCGTCGACTACCACAAGCTGCAGAGTCTGCAACAAGCCATCAACCACTATGTCAGATTCAAGCATATCCGACAGGAGATTCGTTTCGACATCATCTCCATCGTTGGAACTATCGGCACAGAGCCTGACATCCAACACTTTCAGAACGTCGCGTTGTTATAAAGGCAACGACTCCAATAGAATTTCTATCAGACGGGGCACGGCATATTGGTCGAGCTCCGTCTCTTTGATCCAGATATAGTCGGGAGGAAGCGAGGGTTTTTCATTGACTTCCAACAGGTAGAAGTCGGCCATAAGGATGCGATGAGTGAGGACATGACGAGCGTTCTGGCGCTGTAACACAGCGCCATACGGGACGTCGGCAGAAGAATCGACAAGCCAGGGTTCCCAGAGGCCTTGCCAGATGTCGCCAGCGCCACGCCGATGGATGGCCGTCTCACCCTTGCAGCGGATATAAATATAAATAAGGTGTCGCTCCTTCACCTTGAGCGTCTTCTGTTTGACAGGCAACTCACCCACCCTCCCCTCTCGGAAGGCCGAGCAGGATTCCATCAGCGGGCAATCGCTGCAACGAGGCGACTGGGGTGTGCACTGGATGGCTCCAAAGTCCATGATGGCCTGATTGTATTCGGAGGAGGGTGAAGGGTGGAGGGTGGAGGGAGAACAGTTTTGCGGCAGAGGTGAAGACTGATCCGGTAGAAGGCTCTGGGCGAGGGCGGCGAAGAGTTTCTTGCCTTCGGTGGTATTGATGGGCGTATCGATGCCGAAATGGCGGGCAAGGACGCGGTAGACATTGCCGTCAACCACAGCCGCTGGCAGTCCGAAGGCGATACTCCCGATGGCGGCAGCCGTATAGTCGCCCACACCTTTCAGTTGACGGATCTCATCAAGCGTATCAGGGAAATGCCCCAGTGCCACAATCTGACGGGCGGCAAAGTGCAGATTGCGGGCACGACTGTAGTAGCCCAATCCCTGCCACTCGCGAAGCACCTCGTCCTCGGTAGCCGCAGCCAGATCCTCCACCTTTGGCCAGCGGCGCATGAACCGTTCCCAATAGTCCCAGCCCTGCTTCACCTGTGTCTGCTGGAGGATGATCTCCGAGAGCCAGATGGCGTAAGGATCGTGCGTCTGCCGCCAAGGCAACGCACGACCATTCTCGCGAAACCAGTTTATGAGAGTGATGGAAAAGGAATTCATATTTAGAAGATAGAAGAAGATAGAGGAAGATAGAAGAAGATAGAAGACATTAGTCTATGATTCCATTATCATTTACAACCCCTTTGATGTAAGCATTCAGCAAATAGCTGGTGTCAAGAATCGTCTGAACAAGCTGCTGATAAACTTCTTCATCTATGTAGCCTAAGTCTTTTGACAAAAGGCAGTAATATCTGCATTCTTCAAGGCTCCCTTGGGAGATATTAAAGAAACGTAGTTTGTCTGCCTTACTAAGTTTCTTGTATCCTTCTGCAATATTTGCAGCAATGGACACAGCGGCACGCTGGAATTGTGGACACAGGCCAAACCTCTCAACATCAGGATAGTTTCTTGTTGTACGATATACCATCAACACAAATTGATGTGCCTTTTGCCAAGCAACAATATCCTCAAATTTTCTCGTCATAACTATTGTCCTCTATCTTCCTTTACCTTCTTCTATCTTCCTCTATCTCCTTTTCTTATAATTTCCCCTGCTCACCGAGATACGAGTCCTTAAATCCGAGGAAATAGAGCACACCGTCGAGGCCGATGGTGTTGATCGACTGCTTGGCGTTGGCCACGACACGCGGCTTGGCATGGAAGGCGATACCGAGACCAGCCTGCGAGATCATCGGCAGGTCGTTGGCACCATCACCCACAGCGATGGTCTGGGCAAGGTTCACCTTCTCCACCTGGGCGATGAGCTTCAAGAGCTCCGCCTTACGGTTTCCGTCGACGATCTCACCCACATAACGACCCGTCAGCTTCCCGTCTTCACCAATCTCCAGCTCGTTGGCATAGACATAATCAATGCCATAGCGACGCTGCAAGTATTCTCCGAAATAAGTGAATCCACCGGAAAGGATCGCGATCTTATAGCCGCAACGCTTCAGGATGGTCATCAGACGGTCGACTCCTTCGGTGATGGGCAGATGCTCGGCGATATCCTGCATCACACTCACGTCGAGGCCTTTCAGCAGCGCCACACGACGGGTAAAGCTCTCCTTGAAGTCGATTTCGCCACGCATGGCACTCTCCGTGATGGCCCGGACCTCAGCTCCCACCCCGTTGCGCTCAGCCAGTTCGTCGATACACTCCGTCTGGATGAGCGTCGAGTCCATATCGAAACAGATGAGGCGACGCATACGGCGGAACATATCGTCGCGCTGGAAAGAGAAGTCGATCTCCATCTCCGACGACAGCTTCATCAGCTTCGACTGCATCTCCTGACGGTTGGTAGGCTCACCACGCAGGGAGAACTGGATACAGGCACGGGAGTGCTGTGTGGGGTTCTTGATGCTCTTACGACCTGTCAGTCGCAGGATGGAGTCGATGTTCAGTCCCTGATCAGCGAGGATACGCGTGGCCCCCTCAATCTGACGGGCCTCCAAAGTACGACCCATCACCATCAGGATATAACGGTTCTTACCCTGGTGACCCACCCAGTCCTCATACTCATCGTCCGAGATGGGCGAGAAGCCGATGTTCACACCCAGCTCCGAAGCCATGAAGAGCAATTCCTTCATCGCCAGACCCGAGCGCATCTCGTCCATGCGGAAGAGGATGCCCAGCGAGAGTGTGGAGTGGATGTCAGCCTGACCGATGTCGAGGATCTGTGCATCATACTTGGCAAGAATGCCCATCATTGAAGCGGTGAGGCCCGGACGATCCTGTCCGGTAATCCTCACCAGTATCTGTTCTTTACGATTCATCTGTTCCATAATATGCCGCAAAGATATAACATTTTCGTTGAATCTGCAAGCTTTTCACCAAAAAACTATATTACCGACTAGGAGAAAGTACGCTTGAAAGTGGGAGGGAGTAGGCACTAAACAAGGAGAAAGTGCCGTGTAAACTCGTACCGAGCTGCCGCTCGACATATGCCGACCCCGGGGTCGGTATATACCGAGCCCTAGGTCTTTATATGCAGACCCAAGGGTCGACACCGATCAAAACACAATAGAGACTATCCTCTCTACGCCCTACTCAAAAAGAATCCCGCCCAACACGATTGAGCGGGATTTATTGAAAAGTGGATGTAAGTCTTAGATAACGTGCAGGCCGAGGAACACCATCAGACCATTCATCAGGATCCAGAAAATAGCGAACGGCATCGTCTTGCGCATGATGTCACCATCCTGACCCTCCATATCGCAGGCAGCCGTAGCGATGGCGATGGACTGCGGCGAGAGCAGCTTACCACCCTCAGAACCTGCGCAGTTGGCAGCAGCCAGCCAGTTGGTCTCGTTACCAGTGACGCCGAAGAATGTGCCCTGATTCACAAGACCGAGGTCTGCAGCGGCCGTAGCCTGAAGCTTACCGAAGAGGATGTTGGCATTGGTAGCCGAACCCGTCACGAAGGTTCCGATAGAACCAATCAGCGGAGCGAAGAACGGGAAGGCAGCGCCAGTGAGCATCACGAGACCCTTGGCGATGTCGTTGGTCATACCCGTATTGTTCATCAGCATAGCCATAGCCACGAGGCAGCAGATGGTGACGACCGTCTTCTGCAAGTTGATGGTAGTCTTGGCCAACAACTTCATCAGTCTGCCGAAGCTCATGCCCTGAATCAGTCCACCAATTACGGCACCGAGGAAGATCATCAGACCGGCATTCGACAGCCAGCCGAACTTGAAGGTATTGCCAATAACGGGCATATCAAACTTAGTGACCAGCGTGCTGTTGAGCAGTTCGTTGATGGGGGGCACAATCTTGCTCGAAATCAGGATGAAGAAGATAATCAGGCCATAGACACTCCAAGCCTTGAGAGTCTTTGCCAGACCGAATTGCTTCTTTTCAACCTTCACCTCGTCGGCAGGATTCTCGTCTTTGATAAACAGCTTGTTGTAAATCAACATGGCGATGATGGCAGCCACAGAGCCGAGGATGGCGGGCGTCTCAGGACCAATGAAGTGGGCGCAGCAGAACTGCACGACGATGGAGAAGCAGCCCACAAACAGGGCTATGGAGATGTTCTTCACAATCTTCGTGCGGTCCGTCATCATCAAGATGAGGAACGGGGTGATGAAGAACATCAGCGAGAGCTGCAGGATGATGAACGTAGCCACCTCGCAAAGCTCCTCAGGCGTAGCCACACCGCTGGCAGCCACCTGGTTGGCAAGCGTCGTAGCAGGCAGACCAACGGCTCCGAAGCCTACGGCCACCGTATTGGCCACCAGACAGATTACAGCGGAGAACATCGGCTTGAAGCCCAGTCCGATAAGGATCGCAGCAGGGATAGCCACAGCCGTTCCGAAGCCAGCCATACCTTCGAGCACACCACCAAGACCCCATGTCAGCAGGAGTACGAGCAGACCTTTGTCGGAGGTCATCTGTATGAACTGTGTCTTGATAGTCTCTATCTCCTTCGTCTCACAAAGGATATTGTAGCTGAAGATGGCACAGATGATAATCAGAATGATGGGGAAACAGGCTTTGAGGAAGCCCTCCACCACCGACCACAGGGTGATGCCAAAGATAGAAACGTCAGCATACTTCTCAGGGATGATGCCCATCGCAGGGACTGCGAACAGGGCCAAGAGGATTGTTACAACAAGGGTGATCATTGCACTCTTGTAACCAGACACTTTGAAGCCCATCATCAGGACGATGAGCAGTAGGATTGGGATAACAGAAACTAATGCTGTCATAGGTTCTTAGTACGTTTGTTATTATTAAATAAGTTGAATTGTCTGCATAATTTGCGGTCAAATTTACGACTTTTTCGCCACACCACCATATTATTTTAGTGAAAAAAACAAAAAGCACGAAAATCTTTCCACTTTTCCTTTCTACTTTCCACTTCTTTTCGTATATTTGCACCAAAGTAATACACGTAATAACTCAAAACCGACATTGTCCTATGCTGAACAATTTCTTATCCGATCTCAGACAATTCATACCGTCTGAACGTATTTACACCGATGAGCTCCGCACCCTTGGATGGGGCACGGACGCCAGTTTCTATCGTCAGATCCCGAAGGTGGTCCTCCGAAGCGATGGCGAGGAAGAAATTTCCAAGATTGTACGCCTATGCCAGAAGTACAAACTGCCGTTTACTTTCCGTGCGGCAGGCACCTCGCTCTCTGGTCAGAGCTGTACTGAGAGCGTGCTGATTGTAGCCGGCAAGCATTGGGAGAAATATGAGATTGGCAAAAACGAGGAGACCATCCGCTTACAGCCAGGTATTGTAGGCGCCAAAGTGAATGAGATCCTGAAGCCCTACGGCCGCGTGTTCCCACCCGACCCTGCATCCATCGGAAGTGCAATGGTGGGTGGTATCGTCATCAACAATGCCTCGGGTATGAACTGCGGTGTGCATGCCAACAGCGACCGTATGATGCTCTCTGCCCGTGTCATCCTGACCGACGGCACCGTGCTTGACACTGGCTCGGAAGAGAGTCGTGAGGCCTTCCGGAAGAGTCATCCGGAGTTCCTTGCCAAGATCGAAGCCCTGCGCGACAAGGTGCGTGCCGACGAAAAGCTCGCCTCGCGCGTACGTACCAAATATTCTATTAAGAACGTGACAGGTCTGAACCTGCGTCCGCTCATCGCCTACGACGATCCCTTCGACATCATCGCCCACTCGATGGTAGGCTCTGAGGGTACCCTCGCCTTCCTCTCTGAGGTGACGATGAAGACGCTGAAGGACTATCCCTTCAAAGCCTCGGCTATGGTTTACTTCATGACTATGAAGGAGAGCTGTGAGGCTGTGGTGGCCATGAAGAAGATGAAAGCCGGCGAGGAAGATCTGGCGTATAGTGCAGAGAATCTGGTGGTGAAGAGTGCCGAAATGCTCGACTATAAGTCGCTCAGCAGCGTAGACGATCCTGTGTATCTGCAATATCAGAAAGATGTGGATACTGGTAAGATTGCAGGCGTGGAGCCTGGCGACTACCACAACCTGACGGCTATCCTTACTGAGACGAAAGGCATCACCCACGAACAACTGTTGGAGAAGATCGAGAAAATCAAAGAATGCTTAGGACAGTTCCGTCTCTACATCCCTGCAGAGTTTACGGAAGACCCAGCCGTCTACGGCAAATACTGGGCTATCCGCTCAGGCATCTTCCCCTCAGTGGGTGGTACACGTCCCGTGGGCACCTCCTGCCTCATCGAGGATGTCGCTTTCCCCATCGAGTCGCTGCCAGAGGCTACGGTGAAGCTGCAGAAGCTGATTGCCGACCACGGCTACGACGATGCCTGTATCTACGGTCATGCCTTCGAGGGCAACTACCACTTCATCCTGAACCAGAGCTTTGCCGACGAGCATGAGGTAGCCCGCTATGCTGAGATGATGCGCGATGTGGCCAAGCTCGTGGTCGAGGGCTACGACGGCTCGCTGAAGGCTGAGCACGGCACAGGACGTAATATGGCTCCGTTCGTGAAATATGAATGGGGCGACAAGGCCTACGAGGCCATGAAGGAGCTGAAGGCCATCTTCGACCCCGAGGGACTGCTGAATCAGGGTGTCATCTTCAACGACGATCCCGACTGTTTCATCAAGTGTCTGAAGCCCCTGCCCGTTCTCGACTACGACTTCAAGAGCGTGCCTGATGGTGGTCACTACCTGATGGATCCGAAGCTCTCTACCGCCAAGGAGACCATCGAACAGGTAAAGCGTGCCAACAAGTGTATCGAGTGCGGCTTCTGCGAGGTGAACTGTATGTCGTGCGGTCTGACACTCTCCAGTCGTATGCGTATCGCCGTTCAGCGTGAGATCCGTGAGCTGGAGGCTACTGGCAAGAACCCGGAGCGTGTGGCCACGTTGAAGAAGCAATACAAATACTACGGCGACCAGACCTGCGCCACCGACGGTCTCTGCTCCACCTCGTGTCCGATGAAGATCAACACGGGCGAACTGACGCACCTCATCCGTCAGCTCGACATGAACAACAGCACGCTGGGTTATCAGGTAGGTGAGTTTGCCGCGAACCACATGGCAGGCATCAAGAGCGGTCTGCGCGTTGTGCTCGATGTGGCCCACCTCGGTCATATCACCCTCGGTCCGAAGCTGATGACCACCGTCTGCCGCACGATGAACAAGATGGGGCTGCCTCTCTGGACTACGGCCATGCCTAAGAAGCACCGTCAGCCCAAGAAGTCGGACCTCACGCAGTTTATCATCGAGAAATCCATACCTCAGAAAGAGGAAGAGCACTCACCACTCAAAGTTGTCTACTTCCCCAGCTGTATCAACCAGACGATGGGACAGTCGAAAGAGAGTAAGATGAAACACGACCTTGTCGACGAGGTGATCCAGCTCATGGCGAAAGCCGGCTACGAGGTCATCTTCCCCGAAGGTATGGAACGCATGTGCTGTGGACAGATCTGGGAGTCGAAGGGTATGTTAGACATTGCCGACCGTAAGAGTGCCGAACTGGAGAAAGCCTTATGGGAAGCCTCCGAGCAGGGTAAGTATCCCGTACTCTGTGCCCAGAGTCCGTGTCTCCATCGTATGCGAAAGGTGATGAAGAAGATGAAGCTCTACGAGCCTGCCGAGTTTATCATGACCTATCTCGTGGACCGTCTCGACTTCCACCCGACAGACAAGCCCATCGCCCTGCACCTGACCTGTTCTACCCGTCAGATGGGTGTCGACAAGGATATGATAGCGCTGGCTAAGATGTGTTCTACGAAGGTCTTCCTGCCCGAGGGTGTGGGATGCTGTGGCTTCGCAGGCGATCGTGGCTTCACCTTCCCGGAACTGAACAAGTATGGTTTAAGGAAACTCCGTCCACAGATAGAGGCGAACCATATCGAGGTGGGCTACTCCAACAGCCGCACCTGTGAGATCGGTCTTGAGACGAACACGGGCATCCCGTATCTCAACATCGTCTATCTGGTGAACACCTGCACCACGGCGAAGAGTGCCAAAGAATAACTATACACTCGGAACAGCAGGCTGATAGACTTTCAGCCCATACTCAGCACCAGCGGCATAAATGTACTCCATGATGTCGCTGGTGTCGTGTTCATAGCTGATGGCATCCTGCGCCCTCAGCCAAAAGATGAACTCCAGACAACAGCCTGAGGCCTGAGGCGTCTCAGCCTGTTTCACCAGTGGCGGACGACTGTCGACAGTCTTGGGGTGTTGGGCGAGCCACTGTTCGATGTCGTGGCGGAAGCGGGTGATGTTCGTCGTAGACAGAGGGGTCTCCGTCGGTTTTTCCTGACTCTCCGGAATTTCCGATTTCTCCGTTACAATCGAGGCATAGTCGTAATACACCCGTCTTACCTGCCTGCGCCCTTCGTTCTCCATCATCCCCTGCCAGTTCTGGAAGGAGCCGTCGACGAGCGACTGCGGACTCAGCGTGATGACCGTATTGTCGAAATTGCGTACCTTCACCATCGTCAGGGTGATCTCCTCAACCTTACCATTGGCCCCTGCCGACGGTACGGTGATCCAGTCGCCGATGTGCAGCATATCGTTAGCCGTCAAACGGATGCCCGCCACGAGACCCTTAATGGTATCCTGAAAGGCCAGCATCAGGATGGCCGAGGCAGCACCCAGACCGGCAAAGAGCGTCGCCGGGTTCTTGTTGATAATAATGGCGATGACTACGATGACGCTGATGAAGATCATCAAAATCTTCAGTACCCCGCAGACACTATACAAATACTGCTGTTTCGACGAGCGCTGGCCGTTCTCCAACAGTTTAAACGAATCGATGAACACTATGACGGTACGTACTGTCATAATGGTGAAATAGATGGCTGTCAGTCGTCCGACAATCTCCTCCACCTTCGGATACTCGAAGAACACCAACGGCAGCAGCGCCCAGATCACGATAGCAGGGATGATATGACAAGCCGACAGCAGCACGCGACGGCTGAAGATGACATCATCCCACTTCGCATCGGTCTTGCTGGTGATCTTCAACAGCACAGGTACGACAAACGTCCGGCAGAGCCACCCTGCCAGCCACGCCAGTATAAACGCCAGCACCACCAAAATAGCATATCTCACCGCAGGCACATAATCCCCCGGCAGTCCCATCCAGCCGATCAGGCTCTCAATCATTGTTTTTATCTTCTCCATGTTCTTAATGTTTATGGTTTACAAAGTGCTTCGCAGACCTGATCCTGGAAGTTACGCCCGTCGGCATGTTTCATCACACCCTGGTTGATGATACAGAAAGCCAGCAGGTGACGGTTGGCCGCCCTGCAATAGCCAGCCAACGACGAGATGCCCGACACCGTGCCCGTCTTCGCATGCACGTTCTCATGGGCAAACCCGTCTGTCATTCGTTTCTTCAACGTCCCGTCAACACCCGCCACAGGGAGGGCTGGATAGAGGGCCGACATCACGTCACGCTTCAGGTAGGCATAGCGCAACAGACGCACCATCAGTTCGGGGGTCACATAGTTATATAACGACAGTCCGCTGCCGTCGGCGATGCGGTACTGTACGCCACTGACTCCCGCCTTCGACAACAGCTGTTTGATCTGCTGACGGGCATGAGCCGCCGTAGCAGGACGCTTACCCACCGTCGCAGCAATCTGATAGAACATCGACTCGGCATAAAGGTTGTCGCTCTCCTTCATCATCGGCACCAGCACCTCGTTGAGCGGATGAGAACGGGAACAGACTAGCAGTATATCCTTATCTTTCGGCAGACGACCAGACGAGACGGGAGCATCGACGAAGACACCGCACTTCTCCAATTCGTCCTTGAACTGACTGGCGAACTCATCCTTTCGCGACACAAGCAACGGTGTCAGCTGGGGGTTGTCATCATCCCAGCACCAGCCCTCGCCCAACAGTTGTTCCTCTTTAAACGAAGTGTCCTGCATGATTCGTCCCCGGATGGTATCCACCCCTACCCTGTGGAGCGTCTCGGCAAAGATTTGCATATCCGTCTCGTCGAAGAGCGGGTCCATACCACCCACAAGCCACAAGTCACCCGTCAGCACACCCTGGGCGATGGTGCCCTTATAATATAAATAGGTACGGTAGGCGTAGCCGCTGCCCAACAGGTCAAGGGCGGTAACGGCCGTCAGCAACTTCATCGTCGAGGCAGGGCGCAATGTCTGCTTCGCACCATGACTATAGAGGACCGAGTCGGCAGAGAGGTCATAGACCATCAGTCCGAGTTGTGTTCGTTCAAGCAGGGGGTCAGTCATCAGACTGTCTAAACGTGTCTGTACGTTAACAGGCCAAGGCAGCACCACCTCGGCCGTATCTTGTCGCAACAAAGAGACCTCAGGCAGCGTCTGTGCCTGCATAGTAAAGCACTGGCTCCACGCCAGTGCCATTATCAAAAATATCTTTTTCACCTTTTTACTTTTTACCTTTTTACTTTTTTACCTTCTATCAGTTTCTTCTGTACCTCGACACCAGTCTCTTGATGGCCTTGTCGAGCGACTCCGAGGGTTCGATGATATTATAGTTGCTCCAGTACTCGGGGTCCATGAAATATTCCACCTTGTCGTAGTAGGCATCATGCGAATCGAACGAGCTACGGTTTGCGATGGGCTTCACATCGTCCGACTGACTGTCGGTAACGGCCATCTCACATGTAGCGGTGAACGATGTCGAGAACAGTTTCCGCTTCCAGTCGCAATTGAACCGGAAGATATTACGCAGATAGCTGATACGCGTCACACCATCCTCAAAACGGTAGTCGACAACACAAGACAGTTCTCTGGGCTTGAACTTCACGCCGAAAGGTTTCTTCACGAGCATCGTCTGCGTGGCCTTGTCCTTGTCGCTCATGTCGAGATCGAGCTCGATACGGGTGAATGCCAGCCGCTCTGCATCGATATACATCTTCCCGTGGTAGAGGGCATAGGTCGTCACGAGCGACGGCTTCATCAGCACCACATACTGCTGTCGGTCGTTGATGTATTCTGGTGTACCCATGCTGAAATCGTAATTGTCGAGATCCTCCTTGTTCAACAGGAAGTCACGGTTCTTCACCAGGTCCATCAGCACCGCCTGCACAGGACCACCCGCCACCTTGATGCCCAGCGTGTCGCCCTGTTTCTGACTGAGCAGCCTACGACCTTTGATGATCGACACCCGGTCGCGCGTCGTACCACGGTTGTATGGTGTCTTATACATATCCTCCACGCCTTCGGCCACATAGATATAGTGCTTGCGCTTCATGGCCGTCTCACGATAGAAACCCTTCAGCAGTTCTGGCACCTTGCTGTAGTTCTCGGGAATCTTGTCGATGGCGATATTCACGAGTTCTCTCGGATCGTAATTGCGGACGACAATCTCGCGCAGTTGGATCGTTGTCGGCACCAACCGGATGCGCAGACCTTCCGTCTTACCATCCTTCAGCGTCAGCCGCTGGGTCTTGTAACCCAGATGGGAGATGTTCACGGCTGGCGGCATCTCGTTCAGTTTCAAAGTGAAGTCACCGTCTTCGTTCGTGACCACTGACACACGACCGGCTGATATACTCACCTGTCGCAAGGGGTCGCCCGTCTTCTGGTCGACCACCACACCACTGACTACCACCTGTTGGGCAAATGCAACCAGGGGGACGAGCAGCATCCAAATAAATCCTAATCTTTTCATCGTCATCTTCACCTTGGTTCTGGTGCAAAGATACAAAAAAAACAACTACGTTGTTCATAATAGACTCTTTTTTTATTTTTTTTTGTGTACTTTGTGCCCTTTGTGAATAAAAAAACGTATCTTTGCACCAAAATAGCGAATATGACTTATAAGTATGACTTTCTCGTGATCGGTGCCGGAGTAGCTGGCATGAGTTACGCCCTGAAGGTGGCCAAGGCCAACAAGGGTAAGGTTTGTATGATCTGCAAGACGGCCCTCGACGAGGCGAATACCTCGTTTGCCCAGGGCGGTGTGGCCTCCGTGACTAACATGAAGGTGGACACCTTCGACAAGCATATCGCCGACACCATCATTGCTGGCGACTATATCTCCGACCGCAAAGCTGTAGAGCAGGTGGTGCGCATGGCACCCGAACAGATCAAGGAGCTGGTGAAGTGGGGGGTGAACTTCGACAAGAAGGACGACGGTTCATTCGACCTTCACCGTGAAGGCGGACACTCCGAGTTCCGTATCCTCCACCATGCCGACGACACGGGGGCCGAGATCCAGCGCGGACTGATGGAGGCCGTGAAGAACGATCCCAACATCGACATCCGCGAGAACCACTTCGCTGTAGAGATCATCACCCAACACCACCTCGGCGTGCGCGTCACACGCCGTTCCCCCTATATCCAGTGTTACGGCGCCTATGTGCTC
>JAEEGF012330812.1_pt1 | contig 16577 bp, 15 predicted proteins | sample 9134171 | NCBI WGS metagenome assembly JAEEGF01 (sample SAMN16246542, study PRJNA631951) | gut metagenome | biome: gut microbiome; feature: rumen; material: AP-attached | host: Bos | place: Iran: Karaj | collected 2018-10
GTGTTCCACAAGGTGGTCGCCGACCTCACCAAATACTCCTTTCCTGCCGGTACCAAGGTCTGGGCGGCAGAGTGGGCGCAGGCACCTTACGAACTGAAAGACGTGAACGACATCACCTCACCCATTGAACGTACGGTGACTGTGGTGTTGCCCGACGGACAGTGCTGTGCCTTGGCTGATGCTGATGTGGATGACTGGTGCCTGCAGAAGAATGTGGCATCAGTCAAGAAAGCCAATACACTCACTACATGGATGTATTCGCCTGTGGATGTGGTCACTTACTATGCCACACCTTGGAAGGTTATCATTACCGGAGATAGTTATGGCCAGTTGTTGGAACATCGTTACTTGATTGACAACCTCAATCTGCCCTGTGAAATAGCGGATGCGGCTGAATGGGTGAAACCAGGCACCATCATGCGCTGTACCACACTGACGACAGAGGCGGCCATTCGATGCATCGATTTCTGCTCTTCACATCACATCGATTACATGCTTTTCGACTGGAAATGGTATGAGCCTTGTGCAAGTCACGACGGTGATGCAACAGAGGTTATTTCTGCCATCGACATGCCCCGAGTGGTGCAGTATGGCAAGGAACACGGGGTGGGTATCTGGCTTTATGTGAACCAGCATGCTTTGCAGAAGCAGATGCGCGAACTCTTTCCCCTGTTGCATGAATGGGGTGTTGTGGGTGTGAAGAGTGGTTTTGTGGAATACGCCTCCCACCGCTGGGCAACATGGTTGCACGACTTGGTCCGCTATGCCGCGGAGAATCGTCTGATGGTGAACATCCACGATGAGTTCCGTCCTGCGGGTTTCTCGCGTACTTATCCCAACTTGCTCAATCAAGAGGGCATACGAGGCAACGAAGAATGGCCAGATGCCGACCACAATACGATTCTTCCCTTCACCCGTATGATTAATGGTGCAGCGGATTACACTATTTGTTATTACGATAAGCGGTTGAAAAACACCCATGGTCACCAATTGGCCGCCTCACTCGTTTATTATGCGCCCTTGCTCACAGTCTTCTGGTACGACACACCAGACCGTTATCATGGAGAACCCGAAATCGAGTGGTTTGAACAATTGCCTACAGTGTGGGACGAAACCCGTGTGATTGATGGCGCTCCAGGAGAAGGCATCGTCATCATGCGTCGCAAGGGCAGTGACTATTATTTGGCAGTGATGGGCAACAACCAGTCTTCTATCAAGCAAGTGTCGCTTGATTTCCTACCTTCAGGTCGTTCTTACCATGCTACTATTTATGAGGACGACCCTCATGTTCCTACCACCACTCATATCCGCATCCGCAACCAGAAAGTAAATAACAAGAAGTTTCTTCGTTTCTCGCTTCAACCTCGTGGAGGTGCTGTGGTCCGTTTCTCACTCCTATAATCCAAGAATCCATATCAAAAAACACCATAAATATTCGAAGTTGCAAAAAATTAGCTATTTTTGCAGTGGAAATATTAAAGACCTGTTTTTATGGGATTGATAAGAGTTGCTTAACAAAAAATGAAGACTTATGAAAAAACTGATGACCACAATGCTGTTGTTGCTTCTGACAGGTAGCAGTCAACTCTATGCACAGGCGAAACATCTTGTTGTCGTAGCCAATAAAGATGTCCAATATGAAGACCCTAGATGGGGTAGTGAACAAACTTTGGAAGAAGGAAGAGCCATTTCCGTCATGGATGATGGTGATGGTTTTTACTCATGGTGGATTTATCCTGCAGCCAAGGTGGATTTGGACAAGGAGAATCTCCACATACCAGGAACCGTGCAAGGCGAGAAATGCATCATTATCAACGGCACTAACGTGAGATTCCGTGAGAAGCCATCCACGCAGTCGGGTATTCTGTGCTACAACACCGACAGTGGAGCCTCATATTATTCCATCGAATTTGTGAAACAAGCATCTACTCAACGTCATATGACTGTTGAAGGTCAACCTGTTTATTGGGACCCCTACTATCTTCCCAAAGGCACACGCTTACCTTACAAGGGCAAGGAGGGCGATTTCTACAAGACAGAGTTCAATGGCTTCACCCTCTACATATCCGCTCTTTACAGTTACGTGAAATAGGATAAGAACATGAAAAACAGAATGCCCGCCAGTGATGTGACTCTGGTGGGCATTCTAAACACTTTCTCTGAACTTGAAGGATCTCGGTTTTATTGAGAGATCTGACTCTTTGGGAATGGTTGCGCGAATGCGACAATACTAACTCACTCAACATGCAGGTCAATACGTTCGAAGGTTTTAGGACCCGCTTTTCGTTTTATACTTACTGTCGTTAATACTTTATTTTGAAGTAATCTAACAGGACTTTGTAGTTGTCCTGAGCTGTGAGACAGGTATCTGCTAGGTAGCCGTTGATGTGCCCCCATTCGCGAAGTCCGTGATAGTAGAATAGTTTGAGGGCATCGGTAATGATGAACGGCACGATGCCGTTTGTTAAACACTCTTTGAACATCAGCAGTCGACCTACGCGGCCGTTGCCGTCTTGGAAAGGGTGAATGGCCTCGAAGTGCACATGAAAGTCGAGAATACTTTCAAAGCAATGGGTCTTCTGGCTATTGTAGTTTTTCAGAAGTGCCTTCATCTCTTGATGTACATTTTCAGGTAGGGTGGTTTCCATACCACCTACCTCGTTAGGCAGGTGTTTGTATTCTCCAATGGCAAACCAGTCTTTTCTGCTATCGGATGTGCCAGTCTTCAACAACAGGTGCAGCTGTTTAATGAACTCCTCCGTCAGTTTTTCCTCCGCATGTTCAATGATATAGTCAATGCAGCGGAAGTGATTGAAAGTTTCCACAATATCGTCCACGTTGACTACCTCATCTGTTATTCCAAGGGTATTCGTTTCGAAGATAAAACGTGTCTGGTCGTGGGTCAGACGGCTACCCTCTATATGATTCGAGTTATAAGTCAGGTCAATTTGAGTGCGGTGGTAGATGCCCCCTTTCATTCTGCTGGCCATTTGTTCTCTGAGCGCACTTAGTAGTGGCGAAACCTTTGTCCTTAACGTTTTCCGTTCAGGTAAGGTTGCATCAGCAGGAATATTCCATGTCTTTCCTGTCAAGAATGCTCCATCTATCTTCCCGTTGGCACAATAGTTGCGTGCTGTACGTTCTGAGATGCCGTACTTTTCTGCAAATTGTCTGACTGATATAAACTTCATCTTTTTATGCTATCGGCAAATTTTCCCACCGGTTTCACCTACAAAGATATCAATTTTTGCCGATATCGGCAAGTTTCTTGCAAAAAAGTTGTATTTCCCTATCTTTCCCCTCACTCCACCCACGACTCTCTATCAAGGCTTCGGTAGCCCACGGCTTCGGCGACGTGGTGGCGCTCGATGTTCTCACAGCCGGCGAGGTCGGCGATGGTACGGGCGACCTTGATGATGCGCTCGTAGGCTCGGGCGGAGAGGTTGAGGCGGGTCATTGCACGTATTAGCAATTCGTTGCTTGGTGCGTCCAATTGAGCGTATTTGTGCAGGAGGGTGGAATTCATCTGGGCGTTACAATGGATGCCCTTGACGCCCTTGAAACGCTCTTCCTGAATATGACGAGCCTTGATGACACGCTCACGGATGGTGGCCGACGACTCCCCCTTCGGTGCACTCGACAACTCCTCTATTGGCACACTAACGCACTCTACATGCAGGTCTATCCAACCGAAGATTTTAGGGTCCGGAAATCTTATTGAGGTTTGTTCTATGAGAATCTACATTTCTATCCTTTCTACGATGATATAGATGCCTTTACCTATCGCCCCTTGTTGTTTTTGATTGTTTACTATCTGCAAAATTACAGAATAATCTCCAACAAACTACAAATTTCAGGAATTTTACGTTATGGAGATAGAATAATTTCTCTTGTCGTCAAACATAAGTCGTATAAGTAAAGAAACTCAAGACCATTTTTCAAGTTCAGCGTGGCTTCCTTGTACTTGTTATCCAACTGCTTGTTCACTGTGAAGAGGGCTATCACAAACAAGTCCACGATTACAGCGACCAATATAAATAAATTCCTCATAACCTAAGCATTTAGGAAGCAAAGGTAATGAGGAAGTTTTTGAATGGCAAGGAGATTAGGAAACCACTTGCCTCCATTACTCATTAGTAAGATATCATGGGTTCTGGGTGTTCCTTGAGGTATTTGACTAATTCCTCACACTCTTCTCTTGTCACAAAGAAAGCCCACGGTTTCTCATCCCTCTCGAAAACTTCATCAGGAAGGGATTCAAAATAAGGGAGCATTAAAGGAATAGTATAACCACCCCTGTATTCCATAACCGTTTGGCTTTTCATTGTCTCGACATGTTGATGCCAATAACCAGACCAACACATATTAGTGATCATTATTATAATTGAACATTCCTATCACCGCCACAGGAGATACCGCTGAGAACCATTTAGCCATCTTCTTCCAGATTTCAGGATCACTCTTCTCAGCGTCCTTTATCAGTCAAACAATGATGTCATGTTGTTGTCTATTCCCGTATCCTCAACATAATGTTCAGCAGCATATTTTAATTCATCGGAACTAAGTGATTTCTTGTCAAAATAGTTCTTGAGTTGTGTACCTCTCGCAGAAAGTTCAGCTCCGTTCTTATCCGCAAAATAAACTCTATCCCAGCCTCTCAAATGAGGATGTAACGGACTCGCCTCTAAAGGATGTGCGTAAATATGAGATCCTTCATGTGACTTGAGGATGGAGTACTGGTGTTGTCTTCCCAAATTATCTGTTGCAGGAGTTATGTGATCCCTTGAAAGCAAAACATTCTTTTTGGGCACATAAGCGTATGGAGTGTAATCCAAAGCAAAAGGTACATCGCGATAAATCGCATCGCTTGCACCTATATAATAAGGCACTCGCAGTGAAGGAGTAATGTTTCTTTTTATCAAATCTTTAAGAAAAGGAAGAGTCTCATTAGAATTTCTCCAGTCCCTGCCCTCTATGTATATCGGTCTTCCTTCAACTGCGAACTCCGGGTTAGAATTAGCTCTTATCATTGCCGCGTATTCAGGGTCAGCCATCCTCTCTTCCATCTGTCTCACCGCATTCTTCTGTGAGTTTGCATATTGGCTTATGACTTCTGGCGAGGAGGGTTCTGTTACACGTGTTTTCCGCAATGCTTCATCAAGAGAGCGCGAAAAGGACTTTTGCTGGTCAGAAAAGGTTCTTGGCGCCGGAGTAGATAACCTGTCACCTAATGCACCAAATATTCTGAAAAAGATTCTGCTGTCACATAAAAAAGCAGCCCTTAATACACCTTCCACTCCCAGATGCCGGTGACACCGTTTGTGATGGTGACCTTCAGATAACGGTAGGTGCGTTCGACAGCATCTGTGTTCGGCGACTTGCAGAGGTTGTCGTCATTGCCGCCACAGCGTTCCCAGTCGAAGCCGTTGAGGGAGCCTTCAAGACGGTAGGAATGTCCTTGGGTGGGACGCACGAAGGCGATTTCACTACGGCGGATGTGCTTGGCTTCCCCTAAATCGACAATCAAGTAAGGTGTCTTGTCGTCATCGGCAGCCATCCATCGAGAGCCGTTGGCTTCGTCGAACGCGTATTCGGGCAGGTAATATTCGTTGCGCAGGCAATGGCTGTTGTTGAAGAAACGGTGGTACTGTGGCTTCTTCACCGACGAAGCCGTGGCTTGACGGATGGACAAAGCCTTCTCTTGCGGTACGTTAAGCAATGCACCCACACCTTTCAAATCCACTTTGACGGGGCGGATGGTTCCGTCATCATTGAACTCTATACGGTTGACATAGGTCTGTCGGTTGGTGCTGTTGCGTCCGAACTCCAAGAACGCGAAATAATAATCGTCCCCCACGTTAAACACACAACCGTGGCCCGGACCATAGACATCCTCCATGTAGGAGGTCGTCGATACGCGGTCCTCTGCGGGTGTAATGTACGGTCCGAGCGGAGAGGTGCGGCTCATCATGTAGTAGTATTCATAATTTTCATCGCCTCCGATGGTGTAGAGATAGTAATAGATGCCTTTGCGCTTGAAGAAAATTGGCCCTTCCGAATATTCCTTACGACGTGTTTCCAATGTATAGACGGAGTCAATGGTCATCATGTCGGGATGCAACCTGGCAACACGTCGCCTGCCCCAAAAGGCATAGGCCTGTCCGTCGTCGTCAATGAAGATTTCCGCATCGATACCTTCTCGGTCTCCTTCTTTCAGCAAGGTTGCGTCCTTCGAATAAGGTTTATCAAAAGCGTCTGGACCTGCCACGAGACGGAACGGTCCGTCGGGACTGTCGGCCACCGCCACATGCATGAAGTGATTGACGGTGGGATAGATGTACCATTTGCCGTTGGCGGCCACCGCCTTGCTCGGGGCCCAGTATTTCTCTTTGAAGGCCGATGGAAAGTAAGTGCCGTCAAAAGACCAGTTGACGAAATCCTTCGATTTCCAGACCACAGGAGGTCCCGAAGTTTCCAGTCCGCGTCCGTAGCCATCGGTGGTTGCATAGCAGTAGAAGGTGTCTCCGATAAGTTCGATACTGGCGTCGGCTATCATGTCTGGCACAAGAGCCTTGCCGTAGTGGTTCTTAGGCTTTTCTTCTTTTGATAGTTCGTAGTGCAGAAAGTCGATATCCACCTGTCCATTGTCCGACAGGTTGTTGTAACAATAGATGCCGATACGGTCGCCGCGGTAGAATCCCCAAGACAGCGGATAGGCATTGACTGTCGTGAACTCCCGACCGTCAAGACTATAGGAGAAACGCGCCACACCGTCGAGCCCCCAGACGGAACGCAACCAAATCTCACCGTTAGTAACGATGTCCATCCGTTGTGACCGGTCGTCCTCCCGGGTCTCAAGATAGAGGGTTCCACCTACGTTCATCACACCGAGACAACCCGACCGACTGGCGAAGTGGGCGAGACCGGCATGTTGGCCATCGGCCATGTGGCTGATGTCCATCTTGATGGTGACCTCGTTGTGGGTAGAGCGGAAACTGCGCTGTGTGAGCGTGTTGCCCGCCTTCAGCAATTTGTCGTTCTCCAAAGGACGGTAAGCCTTCAACCGCACCCACCCCGGACGTTCTGTGAGACTCCACATATCGTCGCGCGGTTGGTAGTTCCATTGCCACTGCGGGCCGAGGACACTGGCTTCGAACTCGTCGCTGCGTGCCATCGTCAGTTTTTCGGTCTTCACGGCCGGCATCTTGGCCTCCCAGACCATTGAGCCTGGTGTCTTCTCGCTGATGTCGCCCATCATAGGCCATCCGTCGCGCCATCCCACGGGTAGGAGGCTGACAATGCGTCCGCTCCAGTCACCGCTGCCGTGATGGGTGAGGAAATACCACTTGCCGTCGGGACCTTGGATGATACCCCCTTGGTTAGGCTCGTTGGATTCGCGGCAAGGCAAGAGCAGTTGCTTTTCCTCCTCGAATGTCCCGGTCATGTCACGGTCTCGCTTAGCCATCACGTAGCGGCCTATTCCGTCGCGGTGTTCGCTGAAGACGATGTAATAATACCCGTCATGGTAGATGAGCTTACTGGCTTCGCGTCCCCATCCGCTGTTGACCAAACGTCCCTTGTCACGCTCGATGCCCTTGCCGTTCTTCTTCATCGGAAAGATGTAAGTCTTGTAACCATCGGAGAAACAAGTGCCTATGAACCATGCACGTCCTTTCTCGTCCCAAATAGCAGAGCAGTCGTCCCAACCTTTTTCCTGAAGGAGTGGCACAAGCGGTTCCCATGGTCCTTCAGCCTTACTCGCGGTTGTCATGAAGAAACCTTCGTCGGGAGTGCCGAAGAATAGGTAGAAACGGCCCTTGTGGTGGCGAAGGGTACCTGCCCAGATACCCCGCCCATAGCGGTCCATCTCCCGATAGGTCATTCCCGAGGAAATCTGTGAGAGATCTGCCACGGCATTGCCGGCGATTTCCCAGTTAACGAGGTCTGTGGAGTGGAGGATGGTCATGCCGGGTGAGTACTGCATGGTGGACGAGATGGCGTAGAAGTCATCACCCACGCGGATGCAGTCGAGGTCGCTGTAGTCGGCTGGTATCACTGGGTTCTGGAATGTGCCGTCGGTTTGTTCGCCCCACTGGAGCCAGTTGCCCCACGGCTTCTGTGAGGATGCAGTCACAATGGTGAGTGCCGAGGCGAGGATGGTAAGGAAGATTCGTGTTCTCATATTCGGTGGATTGGTGAATTCAGTGATTTCAATCACAAAAGTACACTTTTCTTACCGAAAACTCACGATTCTTGATATAAAAACTTTCCCTGACGACAAAAGAATCAAGAACCTTTGACCCTATGGTGCCAGATTTCCACCGAGTTGACGATGTTCTGCCAAAGGACGTAGCAACCTGGACCAACGGAGGCCACAGGATTGAGATACATACATGCCACCCAGATGGCGAAAGCGGTGTTTTTCTGTCCGAGGGCCTGTCCGGCATTGACGGTGGCATGGAAAAAACGGCCGATGAACCTGCCTACGGCGAACTGAACCATGCAGATGAACAAGGAAAGCATGGCGATGAAAAGGAGCAGCGACAAGGAGGCGTCGGAACGCACGATATTGCGAACGGTCATGCCCGTGGTCACCATGAGGCTCACTCCCCACAAGTAGAAACCGAGGTTGGGATGGCGGACGATGGCTTGGTGCAGCCTGTGGTGGTGATGACGCACCCACCAACCGCAACCTAACGGAACAATCAGTACCAAGAACACCTTATATAATATCGCGAGGAAAGCAGTGATGAACAACACTCCCTCCACATGCTCGATCAAGGGGAAGACCGTGGGGATGAGCAGCGCCGCCACCAAACCCGAGATGAGGTTGTAGGTCGTCATCGTATTGATGTCGCCCCCCAACTTCGAGGTCACCACTGCCGCTGCGGCCGCTGTAGGACAGATGATGCAGGCCAAAGCCCCCTCCCAGATAATCTTGCTGTCGCCACCTGTCGCCACTGTCAGCATGACGCCCGTGGCAATGCCCACCAGCACCACCTGGAAGACCACCACCCACAAATGCCAGCGTACGGGGAGCATCTTGTGGAAATCGACCTTGCAGAAGGTGACAAACAACACGAAAAACACCAACAGAGGAAAGATGAAGTCGAGAATGGGAAACAGGGCATCACCAGCCGCATCGAGCCATGGCACGAAAGCGAAAAGCAGATACAGCAGTGTACCCAAGGCGATAGCCACGGGCAGGGTCCAGTTCTTCAGGAAGGTAAGCATGGGACTTATATGGGAGTTAAAGTGGGAGTTATAAAGGGAGTTAAAAAGGGAGATAAAGTGGACGATAGTATATATTGAACATTGAAGAGTTAAAATGGGTTTGATGGGTTTGATGGGCATAATGGGCATAATGGGCATAATGGGTATTTAGGCAGGGGCATATTGTTTATTGTTCAATCGTCAATGGGCGAAAATCAGTAGAATTGGTTCATTTTGTCCTACAAAAGGATAATAATTTGTTACATGAGATGACATTAGGATAACTACTTTTGCATTATTATTCGTTTTTTTATGCTAACTAACAAATTTTTGCTTAATCGCATTTTTAGACATTGACTCTATAAAAGATATAAAATAACCTGATATAATTATGAAAAAGAAACTGTTACTATTATTATCAATGTTGGCTATGACGTTCAGTTACAATGTCATGGCGCAAACAGACATAACGAGTTGGATCACTGACCCCGACTTCGAGCAAGAAGGTCGTTCGGTTTGGAAAACCAATTCGTTCGGCCGTCAGGGAAACAATGATTTCCCGCTGAAACATGGTGGTTATTACCGTGAGGTGTGGTCTGGAGGAACGGCAGGTGATGCCTACATCTACCAGGACCTCACAGGTATGCCTGCAGGGACCTATACCATGACAGTCGCTTGCCAGAACATCAAGCAGAGCGATACCTCCTATAAGTGCACAGGAACATGGATTTACGCCAATGACAAGAGGACGGCTTTCAATTTCGCAGACGATTATTCCGTCACCTGTGTGGTCAAGGACGGCAATTTGCGCATCGGAGCCGAAATCAAGGACTGCACGGGCAACTATGTGTGCATCGACAATGTACGCCTGAGTTATGAGGTCATCTACGCCGACATCAAAGACTATCTGGAACAGATAGTGGCCGAAGCGGAGAAGATCGACAAGCACGACGGCAGTGCCGAGGGCGAGGAGATGGAGGCAGCCAAAGACGCGCTGAAAGCACTTATGGACAAAGCCCAGAGTGAGGGTTTGGATGAAGCCTTGCGTCGTCTGAGAGACGCGATGTGGGCCTATCGGCTCCATCGTGCCAGCCCATCGGAACCCATGGACATGACGGAGTACATCACCAATCCCAGTTTCGAGAGCGGCAATGACGGTTGGCAGTTCGACGGCATGGGTACCCAAGGCAACAACGATTTCCGCAAGGTAGGCAACACCTACGCCGAGAAATGGTGTGACTGGGGCCAAGGAGGGGCCAACGCCAAACTGTGGCAGACCCTCACGGACCTTCCCAACGGAAATTACAAACTGACCGCCGTGGCCCAGAACATCCAGCAGAACAGCCCCTCGACGAAACAGAAGGGATGTTACGTCTGTGGAGGCGACAACCGCACGGAAGTCAATGTCTATGGTTCCTACGAGGTGCAGTTTGTCTGCTACTCCGGCGAGGCGGCCATCGGTTTCCAGACGCTCAACGCCACGGGCAACTATTGCTGTGTGGATGATTTCCACCTGTATTACTTAGGTTACGATGCAGATGACATTCAAGCAGCCTTGAACGAACTCATCAGCCAGGCCGAGAAATGGACCGACAAGGACATGAACACCGACGTGAAGGAAGCCCTTCTTCAGGCTATCGCCAACGCCAAGGCCGAGGGTGCTGTAACCGACAACACCGTTTCCAAGGCACTGCAGGATGCCATCACAGCCGCCCAAACGAGTAATGCGCTCTACGTACAACTCGACGCCATCATCGCCAAGGGCGAGAGTGCGCTCTCCTCGGGCAAGCCCAATGTCCGCGATATGCTGGAAACAGCCATCAACAACGCTAAGGATTTGAAGGCCAGCGGGAAAGTCGATTCCGACAAAATCGCAGCCGCCGAGAAAGCCATTGACAACGGCATTCTGGCCTACCGCGTGCTCAACGGAACAGGCACCGCTCCCAAGGTGACCACCGGCGAGGTGATTGTGGGAAGCAGCGCCATGGTCGCACGTATGAACGCCACGGGCAGCAACATCATCGAACGCGGTTTCTGCTGGGCTGAGAACCCCAATCCCTCAGTACTGGACGAACACACCACATACAGCCAGACCAACGACGAGACCAACTGGTCGCCCGTCTATATCATGTACAACGTGAAACCGTCCACCGAGTACTGGGTACGCGCCTACGCCATGACCAACACCTACGCTGTGGGTTACGGCGACCCCGTGCGCGTCATCACGCTGCCCAAGGGTGAGACAGAATACACCTTCCTCTGGAACGGTGACGACGAACACAACGAGTGGTTGGACAACGCCATGCGCGAGGCCACCGCTTATTACAACACATGGACGGCCATCAAGGGTTTCCACCCCACGGCCAACTATAGTCCCGGCACCGAGACCGCCGACTGCAGTTACGGAGGCTGGATCAACGTGGGTCCCTGGCGCTGCAACACCGGCACCATGGTGCATGAGATGATGCACGGCACGGGTGTAGGCCAGCACGGGCGCTACTGGAGTCAGGAGTTGCATCCCGGCGGCGACAACGGTCCGTGGTGGCTGGGCGAGCGCGCCAACCGCGTATGCCACTTCTTCGAGAACTACGACACGAGCCGTGGCAACTACAACTGCAACGGTGATGGCATCCACATCTGCTACGAGGGCAACGGCAACGACATGCAGCAGATCCGTTCCTGCATCCTCATGCAGGCCCTCTATGAGGACGGTCTGCCCGCCACCTACGACGGCGCTTGTCCCTTCTACAGTTTCGAGAGCATCGACACACTGCAATACTACATCACCAACTGTTCAACCGGCACAGGTACCAAGTTCCTTTGCGAGTCCGTCACAGGCAAGTTGACCTACAAGTCCGTTGACAACCTGTCGGACCTGAAGACCGACAACTCCTTCGCCTGGAACTTCATCTACGACAAGATGACGGGTCTTTACTTCATCCGCAACGTCAAGACAGGCAAATACTTCCAGCACAGTGGTTCGGCCGTCAACCTCTCGGCAACACAGCCCAGAATCCAGGAAACCATCCAACTCATGCCGGCACGCATTTTTTACGACATCAACATCGGCGGACAGGTGATAAAGAAGAAACCTTATTGGTTCGCACGCAGCGACCGTTCCGAGAACCCCGCAGTCGTGGCTATCGAGGGTACGTCGTCCATTTCCACTCCGGGACTCGACTTCTCCAACAACGCCACCAAGCAGTTCTGGATGATTTACACCGACGAGGAGATTGATGAGATTGAGCTCGCACAGAACGCGCTCCATCAGGAACGCCTCGAACGTCTCATTGCAGGTTCCAAGGCCGTCGCCGCCAGCAACCACAACCAAAGCGCCGAGGGACAAGACAAAGACTTCCTCGCCGTTGTTGAGGGCGTGGAGCAGGAGAAGGCAGACTACACAGCCTCCCAGACAGAGGAAGCCGTTCAGCAGCTCTATGACAACCTCTACTCTTACTTGCCTTCCATCGAGGTCATCGACTCTATCGACATCTCCTTCATCATCGACGATGCCGAACTCAACACAGGCTCCAACTGGGAGGGACTGCCCGAACTCACTGACGGTATGCTCCGCATCACCAACGCCCCCGTCTTCACAGCCACCAGCAAATTGCCGACCAGAATGCCGGCGGGTACTTACGGACTTTTGGCCAACGGTTACCAACGTCCAGGCCCCGTTACCACGGCCATCAAGGACTATGTCGATGGTAAGAACATGGTGAGAGCGACCTTGACGCTCAACAACAGCACGCTCAGGCTGAAGCACATCGCAGAAGGCGGCTCCGACACTAAACTCGACCAAGGCGGTACGGAGAGCAGATACTCCGACATCTATGTACCCAGCAACAACGCTGCCATCGATGCCTACTTCAAGGCCGGGCGCTACGTGAACCTGCTGAAGGCAGAATTCGTCAGCCCCAGAGCCATTACCATCGGCATCAAAGTGCCACTGAAAACGGAGAACGACTTGCTCGTCGTCGATGGGTTCCGTCTCTTCTATTACGGTAACAAGTCCTTGACAGGCATTGACGATTTGAAGAGTGATTCCCTCTCCAATGAGGTGGAAGGCTACTACGACCTCAATGGTGTGCGTCTCGCACAGCCAGGACGCGGCGTCACCATCGTCAAGTACAAGGACGGCCATGCCGAGAAACGTTTGATGCGTTAAAGAACTGAAATTGATTTCCAATCTCATGCGGGGTGGTTCACGTTGGTGAGCCACCCCGTGATATTTTCATCCGGAATTCGTGGAAAAAAGACAGTTTTTCATCGAAAATGATTGGTAGGATGAACACTATAATGCAAATAACGGGATGAAAAGGGGGATGGATTTCTTTTTTGTACATTGAGATTTGTCCATATCCGCGTTTTGGAGTAATTTTGATGAAAAATTATCAGCACACAATGATTTACGGAGTGATAGGTACAGGAGCGTTGGGCGGCTTCTATGGAGGCAGGCTCGCGCGGAGCGGGCAAGAGGTGCATTTCCTGCTGCACCGCGATTATGAATATGTAAAGGAGCATGGCCTGCAGGTGGATTCATGTGACGGCAGTTTCCATCTCGACGGGGTGCATGCCTACGCCTCAACTGAGGGTATGCCCTAGCAACTCGCGGAAATACCGGTTGCCACCCTGCTTCAACCGCTCATCATCCATCGTGAATCCCTTTTGGATATACTCATGCAACCGTTGCGTAGCCCAACGTCGAAAACGGACGGCTATGGGAGACTGAACTCGATAACCAAGAGCGATAATGACATCGAGATTGTAGTGGTCGATGTTGCGCCGTACCTGTCGGTTTCCTTCTTGACGAACTAATAAGAATTTCTTATAAGTTACGCTTTCATCAAGTTCGCCATCCTTAAAAATATTGGATATATGCATCGAAACATTTTCTTGAGTTGTCATGTAAATCTCTGCCAACTGAGCCTGAGTCAGCCACACATCCTCATCGGCAAAGCGAACATTGACGCTTAGTTTACCATTCTCGTCTTTATAAAGTATTATTTTGTTCTCCATACCTGTTTCTATGTTTAAATCCCATGGGCGATGGTAACGCATTCCCTTCTCAAATCTTCTACATATTTTAGTTTATATGGATTGTTTCTAATGTTTAAAATGGGTTTGTATTTATTGATAAATATTTTTTCCACATCTGATAATTGACTATCATATTTAATGAAGTTCACAAGAAGGTGCTCTTTTATCCATGTGATTTTTTTTTCTTTATCACTTTTACTGAATTTGTAATTATTTGAGCACAATCTTAAAGACCTCTCAGATGGTCTATACCCTAAAATAGCTCCTATACTTCTAAAAAAAGTAGCATTGTTTTTGAAATTCAACTCTTGTTCCCATAATCTTTCTCTTATGGATTTTGATGCAATTCCTATATAAAGAATATCATGTTCCCTTTTTTTTAACTCATTTGAAATGGCTTTGGGTAACACATCAACATCTTCTATTCTTATAGCGTACAATCCTGGTACATTTGGGAAATCAATTGAAGACATTTCACGAACTTTCCTAAAATAATCTTATCTACATAGCCAGTACTCTCGCCTTCTTCTATCACATCAAGAATGTCTTGCAGGGCATCTTCCCAAATTTCTTCGAATAAATGCTGTTTCTTCATATAATCTTTTATCTTTAAAAATGATCCGAATTCCGCCACACTTGATTTACTGTTTTATTATATGTCCTTGGACAACAAAAAGTGGCCAAGGAAATTGCCATGTATGATTTTCACTTAACTTAGTGCTGTAATTCAAAACAAGCAAAAACCAACAATACTGTCGGCAGGCAAAGGGTTGGTCGTCGTTCTGTCATAGGCAGGAGCTTCTTCGCCAAGCTTCTATTTCATTTGCCACCATCTGAAGACGTCTTCGTTTCTCAGCCTCGGCCTTTGCGCTCGACTCACGGGCGGCCTTGACAACTTCTTCCATCAGTTTCCTCAGCATTTCGTCAGTGGGTTCCTCTAAAGAGGTCAGTCTGTATTGTTTGTGAGTTGTTGTCATATCGTTGATATTTTAATTCCTCGGCAAATATACGAAAAGTTTCAGAAAAACTGTAGTAAATAAAAAGGAATTTGCTCATTCCGTTTTCAGTCATCCTCTTGTTGAACTAACAAATAATAATTGCGAGTTTGTTCAGACTTTTGCTCACCTAAAAATCTCCTGTGTGATAGAAATCTTCCTTTATTTCACTCCACCCAAGATTCTCTGTCGAGGCTTCGGTAGCCCACGGCTTCAGCGACGTGGTGGCGCTCGATGTTTTCACAGCCGGCGAGGTCTGCGATGGTGCGGGCGACCTTGATGATGCGTTCGTAGGCACGGGCGGAGAGGTTGAGGTGGGTCATGGCACGCTGCAGCATCTCATTGCTGGGTGCGTCGAGCTGGGCGTACTTGTGTAGGAGGGTGGAATTCATCTGGGCGTTGCAGTGGATGCCCTTGATGCCCTTGTACCGCTCCTCCTGAATCTGCCGCGCCTTGATGACCCGCTCGCGGATGACTTCCGACGACTCACCCTTCGGTGCACTCGAAAGCTGTTCAAAGGGCACACTGGCGACCTCCACATGCAGGTCTATCCAACCGAAGACTTTAGGGCCCGAAAATCTTATTGAGGTTAATATAATAAATACACTCAATTAGTTTTCCAACTCCCTCAACAGGTCGGTTAGTATATAACGGTCGCTCTGTAATTGTAACCCACTTTCTGGATTAGAGAGAAGTTCAAAGGTATGCGAGTTATATAGGATATCTAACGCACGTACTGAATCAATGTTCAGACATTCTGCAAGCATTGTCGCTATACGCGCTGTCTTACGCCAAAGCACTTGATCTCTCATTCTGCACCTCCTTCCTTTGCATCCCAGTTCCGCAAGGCTTCTTTCACATTCCAAATAACTCCTTCAATACTCTCAGCGTGAAGTGTGTCATAGCAATCGAACAAAAGCCGTTTAACCAGTCCGTGATGTTTCAGACGGTTGTGCAACTCTGTGGCCGTAATGCCCATATCTTTTGCTGTTGCCCCAATAGCCAACGTTGCGAATAGTGTTTTGTTATTGGTCAATGCGTCCATATCTATACATGATTACGTCTTACTTGCAAAATTACGCAATTCTTTTGATTTTGCTGTAGGAATTATGAAAAATCTGAGTTTTCACTCCACCCAGGACTCTCTGTCAAGGCTTCGGTAGCCGACGGCTTCAGCGACGTGGTGGCGCTCGATGTTCTCGGAGCCGGCGAGGTCGGCGATGGTGCGGGCGACCTTGAAGATGCGCTCGTAGGCTCGGGCGGAGAGATTGACCTGGGTCATGGCACGTTGTAGCATCTCGTTGCTGGGGGCGTCGAGTTGGGCGCACT
>JAEEGF011459764.1_pt1 | contig 16576 bp, 9 predicted proteins | sample 9134171 | NCBI WGS metagenome assembly JAEEGF01 (sample SAMN16246542, study PRJNA631951) | gut metagenome | biome: gut microbiome; feature: rumen; material: AP-attached | host: Bos | place: Iran: Karaj | collected 2018-10
CCGGAATGGATGGTGGGTGCCCACTGCCTGAACCATAATGCCCACTCGATCGGCATCTGCTATGAGGGCGGGCTCGACATCAGAGGTCAACCCGCCGACACGCGCACGGCTGAACAGAAGGCATCCATGCGGCGACTGATCGAAGCGTTGCGTCAGCGTTACCCCAGCGCCCTGATCGTAGGGCATCGCGACCTCGATCCTCACAAGGCCTGTCCGTGCTTTGATGCAGTGAAAGAGTATGATTGTCACCTCGAGCGTAGTCGAGAGGTCTCATGAGATCTCTCCATGCGCTTCGCTTAGTCGAGATGACAAGCGGAGGAGGCCCTGAGGGCCCGCATGGCGTTGAGCACGGCGAGTACGGTCACACCTACGTCGGCAAACACGGCAAGCCACATCGTGGCGAAGTGCAAAAGAAATACTGATAATTTGTTGTACTGCTTCCGCCCTGTCGATAGGACGTTTTCTCGTTCTGTGTTTCTCGTGGTTTGTGAAAAATGATTAAATATCATGCTCTAAGGTGGGAGAATGTTGCAAAGTTTAGATGAATTATGTAATTTTGCATTATGTAATTTTGCATAATCGTCTTAATTGCCAAGAAATGAAGTTGTTAAGCAATCCCTTTGTAATAGGAAAATATGTGGACAAGGACTTTTTCTGCGACAGGGAGAAGGAATCAGAAATGCTCGTCCACCACATTGTAAACGGACGTCATGTCGCCATCATGTCGGAGAGGCGTTTGGGTAAGACAGGCTTGATAGAACATGTGTTTGCCAACAGCCTGCCTGATGGCTACGAGCCTTTCTTGATAGACATTTACACTTGTAAGAATCTGCGTGAGATGGTTTATCTGCTTGCCAGCGAGGTATTTAAGAAGATTGCCAGGAAACAGTCGATGTTGGAACGGTTAATGCGGATGGTGCGTTCGCTGAAAACAACGATCTCGTATGAGGTCGTGACAGGATTTCCGGAGATCAGCTTTGGTCTTGGTGAGATACAGCAGCCCGAAGTGACACTCGATGAGATTCTTGGCTATCTCGAGTCTTCCGATGCGGTGTGTATCGTGGCCATCGATGAGTTCCAGAAGATAGCCAGCTTTGAGGAAGAGAACGTGGAGGCACTCTTGCGAACAAAGATTCAGCACTTGAAGAAGACGCAGTTTATCTTTGCCGGCAGTGAGCGCCATCTGCAGGAGGGCATCTTTAGTAATCCTGCACGGCCCTTTTACAACAGTGTCGTGTTTATGCAACTGTTGCCTATAGAAGTAGGCGTGTATGTCAAGTTCTGTCAGCAGTTGTTCCTTAAATATGAGAAAAGTGTTTCCCCTGCACTGGTGGAGCGGCTCTACGAATGCTTCCAAGGCATCACCTGGTATCTGCAGCTCTCGATGAACAAGGCTTTCACGATGGCTGAACGCGGTGGCTGTGTTGATGAAGAGGCTTACGACCAAATCCTGAATCATCTGGTCGATTCCAAACGCTTCACATTTGAAGACCGTTATGCCTCACTCACAGAAAAGCAGAAGACGGTATTAATGGCTATTGCCTCTGAATTTCCGAATCAGGTGACGCTTACCAGTCAGAACTTCATAACAAGGTATAATCTGAAGACGTCCAGCAGCGTCCAGACTGCAGTCAAGGGGTTGGTGGAAAAGGGTATCCTCAGTGATAATCATGGTGTCAGACGCCCCACAGACTTGTTATTCATGCTTTGGCTGAAAGATTTCTGAAAAAAGCAAGGGTTTAAAAATGAGGGCAAACACAATAAACAGGCGGCAATACACGTTTTTCCATTAAAAAAACATGTGTTGTTATGATTGAGTATATCAAAGGAGAACTGACCGAGCTGACGCCTGCACTGGCGACGATCGAGACTGGCGGCGTCGGCTACGGACTGAACATTTCGCTGAACACCTTCAGTGCGATTCAGGGGAAGAAGGAGGTGAAACTCTATGTGTATGAGGCCATTCGCGAAGATGCCCATCTGCTTTTCGGGTTCGTGAACAAGAAGGAACGGGAGATGTTTCTCTTGCTGATCACGGTGAGTGGGGTAGGTGCTAACACGGCGCGGATGATGCTCTCGGGGATGAGTGTAGCAGAGTTGTGTAACGCCATCTCGACGGGCAATGCCAAACTGATACAGGGTATCAAGGGCATCGGAAAGATGACGGCGCAGCGTATCATCGTGGATCTGAGGGATAAGATTGTGGCCTTGGGCATTGCCGAGGAGATACCTGCGGGCGGTGCTACGGCGACACCTGTAAACAACGAGGTGAAGGACGAGGCCGTTTCAGCCCTGACGATGCTGGGATTCGCACCCGCACCGAGTCAGAAGGTGGTCGTTCAGATCCTGCAGGAGCAGCCCAATGCCCCTGTAGAGACCGTCGTGAAGCTTGCTCTCAAGCAAATCAAATAATATAAATTTTAGCAACGGACTACAGGACTGAAGGACTTTTATTGAGAGTCCTGTTAGTCGTGTAGTCCGTTGCCATGAAAATGATGAGCAGGATAGTCGGGATAGTGATGAGTTTTTTGTTCGCGTGCGTGTATGCGCAGGCGCAAGAGGCTGATTCGCTGCAGGCACGCTGGCGTATCCAGAAGACGGCACCTATGCTGGTGGCTGATCTCGACTCTTCCGCCATTGACCTGAAGCGTCCTGACAACATCCGTCAGACGGTGGAGTATGACGACTCTGCCAATGTGTATTATCTCGGCTCGAAGATCGGCGACACTTATCTGAACGCCCCCATCCTGATGACCCCTGACGAGTATCGTCATTGGAGTGAGAAAAAGGCCATGTACAACTTCTTCCGCAAGAAGAACACGGAGAACGTGAAGAACAAGGGCAAGGACAAATTCTCGTTTGCAGACATGCACTTCGACCTCGGACCTGCAGAGAAGATCTTCGGTCCCGGTGGTGTGCGCATCAAGACTCAGGGAACGGCAGAACTGAAGATCGGTGTGAACATGAAGAACATCGACAACCCCTCACTGCCGATCCGAAACCGTAAGACTACCGCCTTTGACTTCGACGAGAAGATCAACCTCTCCGTGAACGGTAAGGTGGGCGACAAAGTGAACATGAACCTGAACTACAACACCGATGCCACTTTCGACTTTGATACGCAGAACCTGAAGCTGAAATACGAAGGTAAAGAAGACGAGATCATCAAATTGGTGGAGGCAGGTAACGTGTCGTTCCCCTCGAACAACTCGTTGGTGAAGGGCGCGTCGAACCTCTTCGGTGTGAGGGCTGATATGCAGTTCGGACGGCTGAAGCTGCAGACGGTGCTCTCGCAGAAAAAGTCATCCACAAAGAGCGTCTCGACGAAAGGCGGCACGCAGACCACTCCCTTTGAGCTCGATGCAGCCGACTACGAGGAAAACCGCCACTTCTTCCTGGCACATTACTTCCGTCAGCACTACGACGATGCGATGGCAAACCTGCCCAACCTTATGACGGGTATCGAGATCAACCGTGTGGAGATCTGGGTAACCAATAAGTCGGGCTTAACCACCAACACCCGTAACATCGTGGCACTAACCGACTTGGGCGATACACAGGTGAGCAATCCCATCTGGATGCTGAGTGGTCAGCCTGTGCCAGGCAACGATGCCAATACGGAGTATGCCACAATAACCAGCCAGTATGAGGCTGCCCGTGACATCGATAAGGCCAACGATGTTCTCTCCAGTATCCCTGGTTTCAAAGCTGGTCTTGACTTCGAGGTGCTGTCGAGTGCCCGTCTATTGTCGAGTTCGGAATATACTGTGAACAAAGCCTTGGGTTATGTGTCGCTAAAGGCAGGCTTGCAGACGGATCAGGTGCTGGCGATAGCCTATGAGTTCACCTATGGTGGTGTGACCTTTCAGGTGGGTGAGTTTGCCAGCGATCTGACAGATCCTACGAAATCGCTCTTCGTGAGATCGCTGAAGAATACTGCGAACCATCCTCAACAGGGTAACTGGCGCCTGATGATGAAAAACGTGTATTACCTCGCCTCGACAGTGGAGCGGACCAAGTTCCGTCTCGACATCAAGTTCCAGAGCGATACCGTCGGCGTGTATCTTACGTATATCCCTGAGCCTCAGGTGAAGAACCGCACGCTGTTACGACTGTTGGGGGCTGACCATCTGGATCAGAACAACAAACCCAACCCTGACGGCTACTTCGACTTCGTGGAAGGCTATACCGTGAGTAACGGACGTGTGTTCCTGCCTTCGGCGGAACCTTTCGGCGGTTATCTGCGTGAGCAGTTGAGGCGTGCCGGCATCGATGCGGCGACAGCCGAGAAATACGTGTTCAGTCAGCTTTACGACTCCACGAAGACCACCGCCAAACAAGTCGCAGAGAAGGATAAGTACATCATGACGGGACGGTATAAAGGCTCTGCGGGTAGTGTGATCTCCCTCGGCGCCTATAACGTGCCGCAAGGATCAGTGGTGGTGACGGCAGGTGGTGTGACGCTGACAGAGGGTACCGACTATAGCGTGGACTATTCGGCAGGTGAGGTGACCATCCTCAACCAGAGCATCATTGATGCAGGTACGAACGTAAACGTGTCGTTGGAGTCGAACACCGATTACGGCTTGCAGCGCAAATCGATGGTGGGTATCAACTGGGAATATGAGTTCTCGAAGAACTTCCAGATCGGCGGTACGCTGATGCACCTCTCCGAACAAGCCCTCACCTCGAAGGTGACATTGGGACAGGAGCCGTTGAACAACACGCTATGGGGCCTGAATGTGAACTGGAAGCAGGAGAGTCAGTGGCTCACCTCGATGCTCGACAAGATTCCCTTCCTCCACGTGAAGGAGCCGTCGCACATCAACTTTACGGGTGAGTTTGCCCATCTCATCGCAGGTACGGCCGGCGGCGTACAGGATAATGCCTCGTATATCGACGATTTCGAGAACTCCAAGAACTATATCGACGTGAGTAATCCGAAAGCTTGGCAACTCTCGAGTGTGCCCTCTTCCTTACCGGAGGCGCATGATAAAACTGATGTGACGAGCGGCTACAACCGTGCACTCCTCGCCTGGTATAACATCGACCCGCTTTTCACCCGTCGTTCCTCAACCCTCACGCCAGCTCATATCAAAAGCGATCTGGAGCAGTTGTCGAACCACTATGTGCGTGAGGTCTATGTGAAGGAGCTCTATCCCAACCGTCAGCAGAGCACCTACAACGGTGCCACTTCTACGCTGCCCATCCTGAACCTCGCCTACTATCCTGAGGAGCGCGGTCCTTACAACCTGACGCATGACGTGAATACCGACGGAACGCTGCGCCAGCCTGAGACAAAGTGGGGCGGCATGATGCGCAAACTTGATGTCAACGACTTCGAACAGGCCAACATCGAATATATCGAGTTCTGGTTGCTCGATCCCTTCATCTACACCCGTCAGGACGGTACGGCCTCCGAATATGCGGGCGATCTCTATTTCGACCTCGGTGAGATCAGTGAGGATATCCTGCGCGATGGTAAGAAGTTCTATGAGAGCGGCATGCCCGTAGATGGCTCCAACGCCTTCACCACCACCCAGTGGGGTAAAATTCCTGTACAGGCCACGCAGACCACCGCCTTTGCCACTACCGAAGGCTCAAGAAAACTGCAGGATGTGGGTTTCAACGGTCTGAACGATGACGAGGAGCGCAGCTACGGCGCCTATAAGGAGTGGCTCGATGAGGTTGTCAACAGTGGGGCGGTGACGAAGGACAGTATCATCCAGGCATGGCGTACTGACCCTGCAGGTGACGACTACCACTACTTCCGAGGCACTGATTTCGACGAAGAGAAGAAGAGTATCCTGGACCGCTATAAGCGGATCAACAACCCGCAGGGCAACTCGCCTGATACCGACAGCCAGACAGAGTCGTACGACACCAGCTATAAGAGCAGCCCGGATGTGGAGGATATTAACCAGGACTTCACGCTGAATGAGTTTGAACACTACTTCCGCTACAAGGTACGCATCAGTGACGAGATACTCGAAGCCTACCGTAACGGTACAGCCCCGGAAGACTGCTTCATCTCCGACATGCGTACCAGCGGTGTGAAACTGCGTAATGGCGATACCACGACGGTGAACTGGTTCCAGTTCCGTGTGCCCCTTGTGGAGTATAAGGACAAGAAAGGCAGCATCAGCGACTTCACCAGTATCCGTTTCATGCGTATGTTCATGACGAGTTTCCAGAAGCCCATCGTACTCCGTTTCGGCAGTCTCGACCTCGTACGCGGTGAATGGCGTGTCTATAAGCAGAGTCTTGGCACAAGCGGTGCTGAGACGGGATCGTTGATTGTGAATGCCGTAAACATCGAGGAGAACACCGACAAGAAACCCGTGAACTATGTCTTGCCGCCAGGAATCAGTCGTGTGACGGATCCGGGACAGCCCCAATTGGTGGAGAGCAACGAACAGGCGTTGCAGATGATTGTGAACGATCTGCAGCAGAACGAGTCGAAGGCGGTGTATAAGAAGACCACCATCGACCTGCGCCAGTATAAGCGGATGCAGATGTTCGTGCATGCCAACCACCTCCTGCCGGATCCTACCGCCTTGGAAGATAAACAGCTGGCGGTGTTCATCCGTTTGGGTAATGACTATAAAAACAACTACTACGAATACCAGATACCGCTCGTGCTGACACCTGACCGCAGCGACTATAACCAATACTCCAATGCCGATCGCCAGCTGGTGTGGCCGTTAGATAATATGCTTGACATCAACCTCGACGTGTTTACGAACCTGAAGAAACAGCGTAACGTGTTGAAATCCAAAGGGCAGGCAGCCTATAACCAGCTCTATTCCTCTTACGACCCGGAAAAACCAGGCAACAAGATTAGTATCTTGGGTAACCCGACACTCGGTGAGGTGAAGGTGATGATGATTGGTGTGAGAAACATCTCCAATGAGGTGAAGTCGGGTGAGGTGTGGGTCAATGAGCTCCGTCTGATGGAATCCAACAACGAGGGCGGTTGGGCGGTCTCAGGTACGATGAACGTCCAACTCTCCGACTTCGGTATGGTGAATGTCTCAGGTCGTTATATCAGCGACGGCTTCGGCGGTTTGGAGGAGGGCGTGATGCAGCGTTCCACTGATACGGAGAAGCAGTACAGCGTCACCACTTCTCTCGAACTCGGCAAGTTCTTCCCTGATAAGGCGAAGGTGTCGGTGCCTCTCTATTATTCCTACACCAAGGAGATCGTCAAACCGCGTTACAACCCGTTGGACAGTGACCTGCGTCTCGATGAGGCTTTGGATGCAACTACCGACCAACAGGAGCGCGACAGTATCGAAAACATCGCGGTGACGCGTACCATCAACTCTAACTTCTCCATCTCTAATATGCGTTGGGGACTGAAGACGAAGCGCCATCCGATGCCTTACGATCCTGCCAACTTCTCGTTCAGCTATAGCCATTCCCACCGTTACACCTCAGGTAAAACCACCGTTTATGAAAAGGAAGACCAGTGGCGCGGTGCCTTGAACTATGCCTATTCGCCCGTGTATAAGACGTGGGAGCCCTTCAAGAAGATAAAAGGTGGCCAGAAATGGCAGAACTTCTACAAGGCCTTCGGACTGAACTACCTGCCTCAGAGCATCGCCCTGAACTCTGAAATCACCCGCAGCTACTATGAGCTGCAGGAGCGCGATATGGAGAACCTCGACAACCACAGTCTGCCCCTCACCTTCAACTCGCAGTTCCTCTGGAACCGTGACTTCGCCCTGCGCTGGGACTTCACGAAGAACCTGCACTTCAACTTCCAGTCGGCCACCCATGCGGAGATCGAAGAGCCCTATACCCCTGTGAACAAAGACCTTTATCCGGATCAGTATTCGGCTTGGAAAGACTCTGTGTGGCACAGCATCAAGAACCTGGGTACGCCTCTCGACTACCAGCAGCAAGTCACCGCCAGCTACCAGCTGCCCCTGAACAAGTTGCCTTATATGGAGTGGGTGAATAGCGACGCCACCTATAATGCCCGTTATACCTGGGTGCGCGGTACGAAGCGTAACGACGGTACATCTTTGGGCAATACCATCAACAGCAATCGAAATCTGAATATCAACGGCTCTTTCAATCTGGAGACCGTCTATCATTACTTCCCCTTCCTCAAAAAGGCCGATGAGCGCTACAGAAAGGCCAGTCGAACGAGCCTGTCCAGCCGTACCAGCAAATCTAGCAGATCAAGGGCAAATCAAGCCAGGAATGCAGGTCAGGCTAAGAATGCAAGTTCGACCAGCCCTACAAATCCCGACGAAGAGAAGCTCCCTCTCCATAAGAATGCCTATCAGCGCGAGGTCACCCTGCGCCCTGATACCACCATCACCGTTGCCCACAACAAGAATTCCCGTCGCCTTGATGTTACGGCACGTACGAAGGACGGCCAGCCCTATCGCATTAAGTATAAGGTGATTGACGCCAATAAGATCTTGATCAAGAATCTTGATACCGTACAGGTTAAACTCAGCATCGTGGCGAAGCCTTCCCGCGAGAACGAGTGGTGGTACAAACCCACCCAGGCGGCTGCCAGCTTCCTGATGATGGTGCGCTCGATCAACGTCAGCTATCGCAATCAGTACTCGATGCTGCTCCCAGGCTTCCTGCCGATGGTTGGCGACATCTTCGGACAGAATTCCGACGGTCTGTTGAAGCCGGGTCTCGACTTCGCCTTCGGATGGATTGGTGACAACTACATCGACAAAGCCCTGGAGAATGGTTGGCTGATCAAGAACGAAAGTGTCTCCACGCCAGCCACCGTCAACAGCGTTAATGACCTGCAGATACGGGCGGTGCTCGAACCGATCCGCGACTTGAAGATCGACCTCAATGCCTCGTGGACTGATAACCGTGCCCGTAGCATCCAGTATATGTATGCTGGCAAGCCTACCACCCATAGTGGCTCGTTCAATATGACCACTATCTCACTGAAGGGCTCGCTGGCACCGATAGGCGATGCCACCAACGATTACGCTTCCAGCACCTTCGACAACTTCCGTTCGCTCATTCCCGAGTTCCGTGACAGGGTGCAGGCACAGTATGCCGATGCCCCGCAGAAGCATCAGGATGTCAATCCCTATAGTGCCGATGTGATGGTGCCCGCCTTCCTCTCGGCTTACACGATGGGAGCTGGCAAGTCGCTCAGCATCTTCCCTGCCATCACCCGCATGCTGCCTAACTGGAGCGTGCGCTATACGGGTCTCTCCAGAATCCAGTGGGTGAGCGACCACCTAAAGAGTCTCACCCTGAGCCATGCCTACAAGAGCGTGTATAGTGTGGGTGGCTATGCCTCTTACAGTGCTTGGCAGGAATACATGAACGGACTGGGCTTTATCAAGGATCAGATGACGGGTGGCCTCACGCCCTCGTCGATGTACAATGTCTCCACCGTGAGTATCAACGAGGCCTTCTCGCCCTTGCTTGGTGTCGATGCCACCTTCCAGAACAATCTCTCGGCGAAGATCGAATATCGCACCACGCGTGTGCTCAGCCTCTCTATGACGAGTGTCCAGATCAACGAGGCCCTGAGTCGCGACTGGGTATTAGGCATGGGTTACAAGATTCAGGATTTCCGCCTCTTTACCGACGGTTTCAGCCGCAAGGTCAGTAAGACCCAGAAACGCTCTAAGTCGTCGAGTAAATCTAGCTCTACAAGTAAGGCTAGTTCGGCTAACAATGCAAACTCAAGCTCCTCCCGCTCCAAATCCGGTGTCAACCACGACCTGAACCTGCGCCTCGACATCTCTTTCCGCAAGCAGGCTGCCATTACCCGTGATATCGCCTCGGGCATGTCGTCAGCCTCCAGTGGCAACAGCGCCTTCAAACTTTCCTTTATGGCTGACTATACCCTGAGCCGCCTGATGACCATCACCGCCTACTACGATCAGCAGACGAACACCCCTTTGCTAGCTAACAGCTCTTATCCCACCACCACCCGCGACTTCGGCCTCTCGCTGAAATTCTCTTTAACCCGATAATAAGAAAGGCTCCCTTTGTGTGAAGGAAGCCTTTTTGGTTATTTTTTGTCGTAAGCGTGGACGGGATAGTCGGTGGTGAAGTGGAGACCGCGACACTCTTTGCGTTCCAAGGCCCATCGGGTGATGAGATAACCCACGTTGATCATGTTACGCAGTTCGCAGATATCCTTCGATGCCTTCACACGCTTAAAGAGGCGTTCGGTCTCCTCATAGAGCATGTCGAGACGGTCCCAGGCACGGTGCAGGCGCAGGTCGGAGCGCACAATACCGACGTAGTTTGCCATGATCTGGTTGACCTCCTTCACACTTTGTGTGATAAGTACCTTCTCCTCGTTGGTCATCGTACCCTCATCGTTCCATTTGGGCACCTCGTTGTTGAAGTCGTAGAGATCGACATGTGCCACAGAGTCCTTCGCAGCCGCGTCGGCATAGACCACTGCCTCAATGAGTGAGTTGGATGCCAGACGGTTGCCGCCATGCAGACCCGTACACGAACATTCGCCGAGGGCATAGAGGCGTTCAATGCTTGATTGACCGTTGAGATCAACCTTGATACCACCACACATGTAGTGGGCAGCAGGGCGCACGGGGATATAATCGGTGGTGATATCAATGCCAATGGAGAGACATTTCTGATAGATGTTCGGGAAGTGATGACGAGTCTCCTCGGGATCCTTATGGGTGACGTCGAGACAGACATGGTCCAGACCATGGATCTTCATCTCCTTATCGATGGCACGTGCCACAATGTCACGTGGTGCCAGTGACAGACGCTCGTCGTATTTCTGCATAAACTCCTCACCGTTGGGCAGTTTCAGGATGCCACCATAGCCGCGCATAGCCTCGGTGATGAGGTAGGCGGGGTGGGTCTCCTTCGGATTATGGAGCACCGTGGGGTGGAACTGTACGAACTCCATATCAGCAACTGTTCCCTTGGCTCGATACACCATGGCGATACCATCGCCAGTGGCAATGACGGGATTTGAGGTGGTGAGATATACGGCACCGCAGCCACCCGTACACATCACCGTGATTTTAGAAAGATAGGTGTCCACCTTCTGCGTCTTGGGATCGAGCACATAGGCTCCGTAGCACTGGATATTAGGTGAGCGGCGGGTGACGCGAACGCCTAAGTGGTGCTGGGTGATGATCTCCACGGCGAAGTGGTTCTCCTTGATGTCGATATTGGGATCATTTCTGACGGCTTCCATCAGTCCGCGCTGGATCTCCGCACCCGTATCGTCGGCATGGTGGAGAATACGGAACTCGGAGTGACCGCCCTCACGGTGCAGATCGAAACTGCCGTCGTCCTTCTTGTCGAAGTTCACACCCCATTTCACCAGTTCCTGGATTTGCTCCGGGGCATTGCGTACCACTTGTTCCACCGCCTTACGGTCAGAAATGTAGTCGCCTGCGATGATGGTATCGGCAATGTGTTTGTCGAAGGTATCCACTTTCATGTTGGTGACTGAGGCTACACCGCCCTGTGCAAACGAGGTATTTGCCTCGTCGAGAGAGGTCTTGCAGATCATACAGACGCGTCCTTTTCCAGACTTTGCCACCTTCAAAGCGTAGCTCATTCCGGCTACACCGGCACCGATTACAAGGAAATCGTACTTATAAACCATAATTGACGTATTTTGATTATTTGCTGCAAAGGTAGTGATTTTTTAGACAAAAGAACAAAAGAAACATAAAAAAATTGTGTTCTTATGTACTTATGTCTAAATTATTTCGTATCTTTGCACCAAAACCAACGACGAAGATGAAAAGACTGTGGACGATAATCCTCTTGCTCGCCCCCCTGGCTGTGCTAGCGCAGCAGGTGGTGGTCAGTGGCAACGTGGTAGATGATAAGACCGGAGAGGCACTGGGACAGGTGAGTGTCTCCGCTGGTCGGATATCGGTTGTGACGAACGAAGATGGTGACTTTACCCTCAAGCTGACAGAGGCACCAGGGAAGATTGCCATTTCACATGTGGGTTATAAGACCCGTTACCTGGATGTCAAACCAGGACAGTCGGAGAACCTGAAAGTGAGACTCCGTCCTGCAACCATCCAGTTGCGTGAGATCGTGGTCATGAACGAAAACCCGCGGGAGTTGGTGGAAACTGCCATCAGTAAGATTCCCGACAACTACAGTATGGTGCCTGAGATGCTGAAGGGCTTCTATCGTGAGACCGCTATGAAGCGTAAGCACTATATCTATGTGGCAGAAGGTGTGGAGGATATGTATAAGACACCTTATAACCGCAGTGTCCATCGCGATAAGGTGGCTATCGTTAAAGGACGTCGGCTACTCAGTCAGAAGTCGAGCGACACCTTAGGCATCAAGGTGATGGGCGGTCCGGTGCAGGCCGTAATCCTGGATCTGGTAAAGAACCGTGAATTCCTATTCAATAAGGAGAACATGGATGAATACCGCTTCACGATGGCTGCGCCTGAGTTCATCAACGATCGTCAGCAGTTCGTAGTCAAGATGGAACCGGCTCTGAATACGGACTATGCGCTCTATCACGGCAAGATATACATCGACTGCGAACGGCTTGCCTTTACACGTATCGAGCTCGATCTTGACATGAGGGACAAGGACAAGGCGACGCGGACGATGCTGGTGAAAAAACCCTTCGGCGTAAAGTTCAAGCCGAGGGAATTGTCGAGTGTGGTCGATTACCGCTATGAAGACGGTGTGACGCGGATCAGTTATCTGAAGAATACGTTCCGCTTCAATTGCGACTGGAAGAAACGGCTCTTTGCGACCTCGTTCACGGCAACTTGTGAGATGGTGGTGACCGACAGCAGCTCGTCGGATATCCGTCCGATCGGCACTCGCAGCTCATTTGACTCGCGTGATTCGTATTATGATAAGGTGGAATACTTTTTGGACCCAGATTACTGGAGCTCCTATAATATTATAGAACCTTCGGAGTCGCTGGACAAGGCCATTCAGAAGCTCGTGTCCAAGTACCGGAGAAATTAAAGAATTAAAAGTGAAAAGTTTAAGATATTTTGTAACTCTCTTTGTGGCAACCTCCTTTATCGGTCTGCAGGCGCAGACGGATCAGGTGGTTGTTGATACTGTGACAACTGATACGGTCGTGGTGCTCCCATGGCCGCAGAACGTACAGGCACGTTTAGATACCCTCATGCTGGACCCGCTGTTGGAGTCCACACAGTTAGGCCTGATGGTGTATGACCTTACCGCTGATTCCCTGTTGTATAGCCACGGGGCAAAGCAGACGCTGCGCCCTGCCTCGACAATGAAATTACTTACTGCTGTGACAGCCATCGACCTTTTGGGCGGTGACTATAAGTTGAACACTTCGTTGCGTTATAAGGGTACGGTGAAGGATAGTGTGTTGACGGGTGACTTGATCTGTGTGGGAAGCTTGGACCCGATGTTCGATGCCAATGATATGCGCGCCTTTGTTGAAAGCGTAAAGGGACTGGGTGTGGATACGATCCGCGGTCGTTTGGTGGCAGCCCCATCGTTCAAGGAGGAGGATTTGTTTGGCGAAGGCTGGTGTTGGGATGATGAGAACCCCCAGCTGTCGTCGTTGCTCGTGGAACGGAAGGATGAATTTATGACGGTCTTCGCCAACAGGTTGCGTGATGCCGGTATCGTGGTAGAGGCGCCTATCACCACAGCACCTTATGAGAAGGATGCGCTGATGCTCTGCTTACGTAGTCATAAGCTCAAAGAGATTCTGGTGCCGATGCTGAAAGAGAGCGATAATCTCTATGCCGAGGCGGTGTTCTTTCAGATTGCCGGTTCTCAGACGGCACGTCCTGCCAAGGCAGCACATGCTCGTCAACTGATCAAGCGAGAGCTCTCGAAAGCTAGTGTCACGGGTATTGCCTACAGAATTGCCGACGGCAGTGGTTTGTCGCTCTACAATTACGTTACACCAGAGTTGATGGTGAAGCTGCTGTGTTATGCCTATAAGAATACGAAACTCTTCATGCAGCTCTATCCTGCCTTGCCTATCGCGGGCCAGGACGGTACGTTGAAGAAACGCATGACGGGACCTTACACTAACGGCAGGGTGAAGGCGAAGACGGGTACGCTGACGGGAATCTCGTCGTTGGCGGGTTATCTCACAACAGCCAATAATCATGTGCTGGCTTTCAGTATCATCAATCAGGGTGTGCTCAAGAATGCCGACGGCAGGGGCTTCCAGGATAAGGTGTGTACGGCATTATGTGAACCGTGATACATGATACATTAAACATTAAATTTCAGATACATTAAATTCAGAGATATCATGGAAAGGGAGATCAGACAAGAGCAGATATTAGTTAGAATAACGGGACAGGACCGTCCGGGACTCACGGCATCGATTATGGGCATCCTGGCCAAGTATGACGCACAGATTCTCGACATCGGTCAGGCCGATATCCACTCCACACTCTCGTTGGGTATTCTCATCCGTATGGACGAGACCAATTCTGGACAGGTGATGAAGGAACTGCTCTTCAAAGCCACGGAACTAAATGTGAACATCGGTTTCTCACCTATCACGGATGATGAGTATGAGGACTGGGTGGGGCATCAGGGCAAGAACCGTTACATTCTCATGGTGCTGGGGCGTCAGTTGGAGGCCCGTCAGATTGAAGGGGCCACACGTATCCTGGCCGATCAGGGCCTGAATATCGACTCTATCTTGCGACTAACAGGTCGTAAGAGTATCAAGACCCCTGGCAAGCACATCCGTGCCTGTATCCAGTTCTCGTTGCGTGGTGAGCCGATAGACCGTCAGGAGATGCAGTCGAAGTTGATGAAACTCTCGCAGGAGATGGAGATCGACTTCTCTTTCCAGCGCGATGATATGTTTCGTCGTATGCGTCGTCTGATCTGTTTTGATATGGACTCTACACTGATCCAGACCGAGTGCATCGACGAGTTGGCAGAACGTAATGGAGTAGGGGCAGAGGTGCGTGCCATCACCGAGAGTGCCATGCGTGGAGAGATCGACTTCAAGGAGAGCTTTACCCGAAGGGTGGCTCTATTGAAGGGACTCGATGTGAGTGTGATGCGGGAGATAGCCGAGAATCTTCCTATTACCGAGGGTGTGGACCGACTGATGTCTATCCTGAAGACCTGTGGTTATAAGATTGCCATCCTTTCTGGTGGATTCACCTATTTTGGTGAATATCTGCAGCGTCGTTATGGCATCGACTATGTGTATGCCAACGAACTTGAGATCGGTGAGGACGGAAAGCTCACAGGCCGATATGTCGGTGAGATTGTGGATGGTCACCGTAAGGCAGAACTTCTGAAGCTCATTGCCCAGGTGGAGAAAGTGAATCTCGCCCAAACGATTGCAGTGGGTGACGGTGCTAATGACCTGCCGATGATCTCCGAGGCGGGCTTGGGTATCGCCTTCCATGCGAAGCCCCGTGTGGTGGCTAATGCCGAGCAGAGTATTAATACCATTGGCCTCGACGGTGTGCTCTACTTCCTTGGCTTCAAAGATAGTTATTTAGGGGACCAAGGTAAGCTATAATGTTTAATGTAGCCCTTCTGGAGTGGTTTCGGGAGAACGGTCGTGATCTGCCTTGGCGGCAGACCCGCGATCCGTATGCGATATGGCTCTCAGAGATCATCCTCCAACAGACCCAGGTAAAACAGGGTTGGGAATATTGGGAGCGATTTATGCACCGTTGGCCCACCGTAGAGGCATTGGCGGCTGCCACAGAAGACGAGGTGTTGCGTGAGTGGCAGGGTTTAGGCTACTACAGTCGGGCACGGAATCTCCACCATGCAGCCAAACAGATTGTGACACTCGGTCATTTCCCTGATACGTTGGAAGATATCAAACAACTGAAGGGCGTGGGCGACTATACCGCTGCCGCTATCGGGAGCATTGCCTTCGGACTGCCTGCGGCTGTAGTTGATGGGAATGTGTATCGGGTGCTGGCGCGTCATTTCGGCATCGATACGCCGATTAATACCACTGAAGGGAAGAAACTTTTCGCCGCTCTCGCCCAAGAGTTATTACCTCCCAATGAGGCAGCAGCATATAACCAGGCGATCATGGACTTCGGTGCGGTGCAGTGTACACCGCAATCCCCCAAATGCATGGAGTGTATGCTGGCAGAGAGTTGTGAGGCTATGCGTTCGGGTAGGGTGAATGAGTTGCCTGTTAAGTTGAAAACCCTCAAAGTCACCGAGCGACACCTTATTTATATTTATATACGCTGTCAGGGACAGACAGCCATCCGTCGTCGCGGACCTGGTGACATTTGGCAAGGACTGTGGGAACCCATGCTGGTGGATGCAGAGTCGGCAGTGCCGCCGACAGCAAGTTTATTGCGTCAGAATGTGAAACATGTGCTAACCCATCGGGTGCTCTATGCCGACTTCTATCTGCTCGAAACCGATAAAAGGCCCAAGCTCCCCTCAGACTACATCTGGATCGCTGAAAGTGCCCTCGATAACTATGCCCTTCCTCGTCTGATTGAAGTCCTCCTTTCTTTTTTGCCTAAATAGTGCAAGTTTTTCGTGGGAAATTTGTGGGAATGGAAAAAATGCATTACTTTTGCAGGGCAAAACGAGTAATTTGAGCTAAAAACTAAGTAGATTTTATGATTTG
>JAEEGF012054286.1_pt1 | contig 16575 bp, 9 predicted proteins | sample 9134171 | NCBI WGS metagenome assembly JAEEGF01 (sample SAMN16246542, study PRJNA631951) | gut metagenome | biome: gut microbiome; feature: rumen; material: AP-attached | host: Bos | place: Iran: Karaj | collected 2018-10
GCAGCGGTGTGTTGTGACGCTTTAAATATTCGATACCAAAGCGCAAAGCCTCCAACGGCCAGTTCGAGATACCCACATAGAGCGCCTTGCCAGCACGGACTACATCCACCAGCGTCTGCAGCGTCTCCTCCAATGGGGTATTGGGGTCGTAACGGTGACTATAGAACAAATCGACATAATCCAGATGCATACGTTTCAGACTCTGGTCGAGCGAAGCCATCAGATATTTGCGTGAGCCCCATTCACCATAAGGGCCAGCCCACATGCCGTAACCGGCTTTGGTAGAGATAAACAGTTCATCGCGATAGGGACGCAGGTCATCATCCATGATGCGCCCCAGCGTCTCCTCAGCCGACCCAGGTGCCGGTCCGTAGTTGTTAGCCAAGTCGAGATGGGTCACTCCGTGGTCAAAGGCATAGCGCACTATCTCGCGGCTTCGCTCATAGGAGTCCACACTCCCGAAGTTGTGCCACATACCCAGTGACACCTTAGGTAATAACACACCCGAGCGTCCGCAACGCTCATACTGCATCCCGTTTTCATAACGCTTAGCATCAGCTAAATAATTCTCCATCTTTTCCGTAGTTTTTGGTTTCTGTTTGCAAAAATACAAAAAATAACAGAAATTTCTTCCTCGCCTGCCAGAAAAAATTTGGTAGTGCGCGCTACTTTTTGTATATTTGTGGGCATGAAAGTGGAAGAACTCTTTGAACGGTGTGTGGAAATAGTGAAGGCGGAACCTTCTATGGCTTTGCTGCGCTATATGCACGAGACGCTGGTGCTGGCTTGTGCCGAGGCACTGCGAGGCAGTGGTCAGGGGTTCGGTAACTTGATGGCACAGACGGATTATCTGTGCAAACGGGCAGGCATTGGTATTGCCGACCGTATTGCCATTCAGACTATGCGCCGCCATTCCAATGGTTCCGATAGTGTCATTACGTCTCAGGAACTGCGTTACGATGTGCGAGCCTTGGCACTATTCATCTCTTCCGTTTTCAACGAGGACATTCCTCATGAATTGGTGATTCGCATTCCCACCAGTCCTCCACCCACCAGTCTTTCGCCGAGGGTCAATCAGCGTTATGTGCGTTGTGTGGTCACTACGTGGGACGACGAGTATGTCTATGCCACAACCGACGACGGCGAGGTGTGTATCAAGACGGACGATGCCTCACTGCGAACACTGTTGACGGAGGGTATGCAGCTCAATTTGCTGGACAGTCATCGGGAGGGGCAGACATTGCAGCCCCAGCTGATTGTGGTGGAGCCTGATTTCCTATTGGATATCTCGTCTCTGGCAGCCTGTTTCTCTGACTATGGGCATCATCCCATAGCCTATACCTTTGGGCGACTGAAACCTGCTGCCAATACGCAGGCCATTCTCTTGGGTAACTTTGCAGGAGTAGCACTCGACGACATCATCAACCAGTCTCGCTTCCAGGTCAACGACACCATTCGCCACTCTTTTTACGAGCAGGCCCTGCAATTCTGCACTTGTAAGGATTTCAATCCCCAACAGTTCAAGGCTGATGCCCTCGTCCAGGTTGCGAATATCCAGGAGGCGGTAGAAAGCCTCACCCTCAACCTCTCATTCCCGAGCAAAGCTCGCCTACCCATAGCCTTTCCTTTAGAGAGGGGAGAAAAGGTTTTGCTCGAGCCTTCATTCGTTTGTGAGCATTTGGGATTGCAGGGGCGTGTCGATTTGATGACACAGGATATGCACCTGCTGGTGGAGCAGAAATCGGGTAAGAACTGGCAATTGGAGCATAAAGCCCCCATACCCTATTCCGAGTCGCACTACGTTCAGCTGTTGCTCTACTACGGCATTTTTCGCTATAATTTCCATCTTCCTGCTGATAAGGTGGACATCCGTTTGCTCTACTCGCGCTATCCTGCCAAACAAGGACTGCTGATAGTCAACTATTACCAGCAACTTTTTCACGAGGCTATCCGTCTGCGCAATCAGATAGTGGCACAGGAGATACAGATAGCCCATAAGGGATTTGCGCATATCGAGCCCCAACTGTCTGCCGATACGTTGAATGAGCGCAACGTGCAGAATAAGCTCTTCGAGCATTTTGTCCGTCCTCAGACGGAGCAATTGCTGGCACCGCTGAAGGCACTCAACGATACAGAGCGTCACTATGTGGAACGCATGCTCACCTTCGTCTATCGCGAGCAGCTGGCTCAGAAGATAGGTGTACAGGAAGGACAGGGTGGGGCAGTGGCTAATCTGTGGAATATGCCCCTTGCCGAGAAGCGCGATACGGGCAGCATTTTCTATGGCTTGCGCATTCTCCATAAGGAGCAGTCGAGCGACTATAGCGGCTATGACCGCCTCATACTCTCGATACCCGATATGGGCGACGATTTCCTGCCCAATTTCCGACGCAACGATATGGTGTGTCTCTATGCTTATAAAGACCAGCCTGACATTTGTGCCTCTATATTATATAAAGGTGTCATTGAGCGACTCACCGACCATGAGGTCACCGTCCGGCTGAACGACGGACAGCAGAATGCCGATGTCTTTGCTGACACCACCTATGCCATCGAGCCGTCTTTCTCTGATCGCAGCACGACTTCTGCCATTCGTTCGCTTCATGCTTTCTGTGCTGCCTCGCCTGAGCGCAGAGCTTTGTTGATGGGTGAGCGTGAACCTCGATGTGACACGTCTCTCCGTCTTTCCCGTTCCTATCATCCCTTCTACGATGATATCCTTCTGAAAGCCAAACAGGCCCAAGACTATTTCCTCCTGCAGGGTCCTCCAGGCACAGGTAAAACATCGCATGCGCTTAAGTACATGATAAAAGAGTGCCTGGGGGGTGGGGCTATCCTATTACTCTCCTACACCAACCGTGCAGTCGATGAAATCTGTGGAATGCTGGAAGAGGCAGGTATCGATTATATGCGACTGGGGTCGGAAACCTCGTGCGATCCGCGCTACAGTGCCCATCTGATGGACCATTGCTTCGACAATCGCCCACGATTGGACGAAATCCGCGAACGCATCATCCAGACCAGCGTCATCGTCAGCACCACCTCCACCATGCAGTCGCGCCCCTTCCTCTTTCAACTGAAGCATTTCTCGCTTTGTATTGTGGATGAGGCCTCACAGATTCTCGAACCTAACGTCATAGGATTGTTGGCGTCGCCCCAAATCGACAAGTTCATTCTCGTGGGCGACCACAAGCAACTGCCAGCTGTCGTGCAGCAACCTGACGATGTGCCGGCACTCTCCAGTTGTAGGCAGTCACTATTCGAGCGATTGCTCCGTGTGGAGCGCGAAGCAGGGCGCACTGCCTTCACAGCCATTCTTCAGCGTCAGGGACGTATGCACCCGGATATTGCAGCCTTCCCCAACGAGATGTTCTATGCAGAAGAGCAGCTGTTGCCCGTTCCGTTGCCCCATCAGGAGGAGCCCCAACTCGACTATCAGCAGCCCTCAGCCGATGCCCTCGACGATTTGCTGAAGCAGCAGAGGGTCATCTTCCTTGCCAGTGATACCATTTCGTCTGGTATAACCAGCCCTTCAGACAAAGTGAATCCCTCTGAAGCCAAGATGGTGGCTGGCCTGCTGTGCCGCCTCTATCGGCAGTATGGTGCCGACAGGTTTGATAGCGCCCATAGCGTAGGCGTCATAGTGCCCTACCGAAATCAGATAGCCATGATACGTCGCGAAATAGAAGTCCTGGGAATTCCTGCCCTGATGGATATCAGCATTGACACTGTGGAGCGCTATCAGGGCAGTCAGCGCGACGTTATCATCTATAGCTTTACCATTCAGCATCCCTATCAGCTCGATTTCCTTACAGCCAACTGCTTCGAGTCAGAAGGCAAGGTGATTGACCGGAAGCTGAATGTCGCTATGACGCGAGCCCGCAAGCAACTGCTGATGACGGGTAATGTAGCCGTACTCTCGCAGAATCCGCTCTTTGCCGAATTAATCAGGCGATATAACAAATCATATTAACTAATAACAAAAAAAACATCACTATGAAGAAAATCAAATTGTTAGCCCTTATGGCTATGATGAGCATCGGGTGCCAGGCACAGGTGACTTATTTCGAAACAAACAACTTCCTGCTGAACTATTTTACCAATTCAGGATTCTTGGCTTACGATTGGCGCTTCGAACCTCAGAAGACCGATGTGGAGCGTGGAAACTTAAAAGGGGCGCCCACCAAGATTGTCACCAACATCACCGACAATACCGGACGCGGATTTGGTGTTCATTTCACCGATACCACATACTATAATGCCCAGGGCAACATTGCCAAGGTGGTGGCACTGAAAAAAGACGAGATTAATCCCAAGAACACCTTCCGTCCCGATGTGTATCTCTACCAGTATAATGCCCAGGGACAACTCACTAACTGGACATGGTTTTCCGAAACCGATAATATGGATGGTCACCATTTTGTCAAACACGTACATGATATCGTGAGAAACAATCAGGGACAAGCCGCCAAGGAAGTTTACAAGGCCTATACGCAGAAAGGCAATAGTTGGGAGAAATTCGGTGACGACGAGCCCTGGATTTTCGCCTATGACGCCAATGGCACACTGACAGGTGGAACATTCAACAATGCCAATATGCAACTGACCTATAAGAACGGACAGCTCACCAAGTTGCAGGAGGGCAACAACAAACCAATTGCAATCACCTACGACGCAGCAGGACGCCTCACTTCCTTCAAGTACTTTATGATTGACGGTATGGACATTGAGGAGTACTACGAAAACGTCGTAACGTTGACCTACGACGAGAAAGGTGCCATCAGCAAGGCAGTCAAGACCCAGTGGATCTGCAACAGCAAATGGGTAAGGCGCAAACAGACAGAGGCAGAAACCTTTACAATGGCCTACACCTACGACCCCCAAGGCAACTGGACCAAAGTCACCGTTTACTCCAAAACGGGCAAGCATCCCCGTCGCACCGCCTTTGTCATCAATCGCGCCATCAGCTATTAACCTCCCTCACGGATGGCAGCTGTAAATATATTTCGTGAGAGTGCTATAGCTGTTCTTATAAAGCCCAAAACCATTCCATTGGAGGGCATTTTTGCTGGCAGGCGTACAAAATATTTTTCCTCGCCTGCCAGCAAAATATCTTCCCTTAAAGCTAACAATTTTTCCCCTTAATGGGAACAATTGCCAGAATTAATATGCCCTGGCAATGTAAAGTATTTTTTTACCTAATAGGGAGGTATCGCATCGTTTTGTCAATCCGTTAGCTCGCAGCCCTCGAGATGACGGCTCGTATTTCTACCTGCTGTGGTTTTTAAATAACCAAAATGGGGGTCTCGAGTCAAATTGGATAGGAGCTTTTAAGTGGTACGCATCACGAACTATTCGGTAAATAAAACAAAAAAGTGCTGCAGAAGATTCCTGCAGCACTCATTCATTTTTGAACCTAGTACCCAGACCCGGGCTCGAACCGGGATGGGTTGCCCCACTGGTGTTTGAGACCAGCGCGTCTACCGATTCCGCCATCTGGGCTCAAAAATTTTGAATTGCGGGTGCAAAGATACGAATAATAATTGAGAAACAATACTCGTAACGTGAAAATTTTCATTTTTTCCTTAATTTTCTGTCATTTACTTGGTAGATATGTGTTTTTTTTGTATCTTCGTAGCATCATTAAGAACATTATCTAATCCTTATGAAAATTAGCGAAAACTACTATTGCGTCATTCTGGCTGGCGGACGAGGAAGACGCCTTTGGCCATGTAGCCGGGATGAGTATCCTAAACAGTTTATTGATTTCTTTGGAGTGGGGCGAACTCAACTCCAGCAGACTTACGATCGTGCAACTCACTTTCTGCCTCCGAAGAATGTGTTTGTATGTACGAATAAGGAATATGCACCTATTGTCAGGAAGCAGTTGCCTGAGGTGGCTGAGGAGAACTTGATGATTGAACCCGTGAATCGTGGTACGGCGCCAAGTGTGGCCTGGGCTAACATGCGTATTTGCAGGCGCAGTCCTAATGCGAATGTGGTGATTATGCCAAGCGACCAGTTTGTGCTCAACGAGGAGGCTTTCTATCGCAATATTGAAGAGGGACTTGAGTTTGTGGAGCACAACAATTTCCTGTTGACAATGGGCGTCACACCAACGCGTCCCGAGCCTGGCTATGGTTACATTCAAATGGGCGACGCCACCGATTTGCCCGACGTGTTTACGGTGCAGTCGTTTACAGAGAAGCCTGAGCGCGATTTTGCCACAATGTTTATGGACAGTGGCGAGTTCCTCTGGAACACCGGTCTTATTCTTGCCAATTCACATCATCTGAACGAGTGTTTCCATCATTTGTTCCCTGAGGTGATACGTCGTTTCGACAGTATGCCTGCCGACTTTAATATTGAACAGGAGATGGCCTTCGTCAACGAGACTTATCCGTCATATCCCAATGTGTCAATTGACCAAGGTGTGCTGGAGCACTATGAGAACGTGTGCGTGTTGCGTTGTGACTTCGGCTGGGCCGACTTGGGCACGTGGCATGCTATATACGAGTGTATGAGTCGTGGTGAGGGCGATAATGTGATTATCGACTCTGAGGTGATGATTGAGGATTCGCACAACAATGTCATTAAACTGCCGAAGGGCAGGTTGGGTGTGATTAACGGGCTCGATGGTTATATTGTGGCAGAAAACGGCAATGTGCTGCTGATTTGTAAGAAGGGCGACTCGTCGGCGCTTGTTCGTAAATATGTGAACGAGGTGCAGATTAAGTATGGGGACGATTTTATTTAATTGAGAATTGAGAATTGAGAATTGAGAATTGAGAATTAAAAAAGCGTTTGAGATTATTCAAACGCTTTTTGTATTTTATCGGCAATTTCCTTGAATTCCTCTTCGGAGAGTTTCAGCTTCTCACGACGGAAATCAGCATCTGCCTCGTTCTGCATGGGGATAAGGTGGATGTGCGCATGAGCTACCTCAAGTCCTAACACCACCTGAGCTACCTTGCGACATGGGAAGGCCTTCTTGATGGCAATGGCTACGCGTTTGGCAAACTGCTGGTAGCGTGCCAGTTCGGCATCGTCCATATCAAAGAAATAATCTACTTCACGACGGGGAATCACCAGTGTGTGTCCCTTCACCAATGGGTTGATATCCAAGAAAGCATAGAACTCTTCGTTCTCTGCACATTTGTAACTGGGAATCTCGCCTGCTGCTATTTTTGAGAAAATATCCATAGTGTTTGAAGTTTAAGCAATGGAAATATTGTCGATACGGAGTTTGATGGTGCCGCGTGGAATGGTGATTTCCACCTCGTCGCCCACCTTCTTGCCCAGCAGCCCCTGAGCGATTGGTGTCTTGATGGATATCTTGCCAGCACGCAGGTCGGCTTCGTTTTCGCTGACGATGGTGTATGACATCTTGCTTTTCGTGGTGAGGTTGGTCATCTCTACCTTGGTCAGAATCTGCACAGATTCGGTGCTCAGTCGAGAGGTGTCAACCACCTTAGCCTCGGTGATGGTCACCTTCAGACGGTTAATTTTGTCTTCCAAGTGAGCCTGTGCCTCTTTGGCTGCATCATACTCACTGTTCTCACTCAGGTCGCCTTTTTCGCGAGCCTCTGCAATGGCAGCTGAGGCCTTAGGGCGCTCCACGCTTTCCAATCGCTGTAATTCGGCTACCAACTTATCGTAGCCCTCTTGTGACATGTAAGCCATATTATTTACAATTTTACAATTTTCAATTCTTAATTCTCTGTCACGTGCAAAAAATAAAGAATTCCGACGCTATGATGTCGAAATCCCCATAATGCTATCGTGTACCGTTATCGCATGCAAAGGTATGAATTTATTCTCAAACGACCAAATATTTTAGATGAAATTAATCATTCTTGCTTGATTTATGTCAAGAAAGTGTGTGGGCACACAAAAAATTTTAGCGTTGGAACTATCAGATTATCAAAAAGTTTGTATCTTTGCAATGTGTTTTTCATAGTATTAGATTTAAGGTTAACAAAGATTAGGAACTCAGCGGAGTTCCATTTTTTTTGTCCTGTGGCGAAGTACCTTGTAGATGATGAAACCAGTGATGAAACCGGCAATAACATCAATAGCATAATGGGCAAAGATGTAAACCGTTGCAAAACACATAAGTATATAGAACGGCAACATGGCGAAAATGAGTTTCTTGCTACGTGTGTGGCAGGCAAGAAGTATCATGACGGTGGTGACGCCTACGTGACTGCTAGGGAAAGCTGCTGTGGGGCGCTCACCTGCATCGTGTGTGATTTCCAGCAGATGATAGAAGAAGCCGTCGCTCCATCCCGGGGCTGCCATACGGTCGCTATGTGTCAGAAAATAGTCGGTTAAATTGGGGAATATGCCTGCAGCAATCTTGTCGGTGCCTGCTGCCAGATAGTAGAACTGTGGTCCTGTAACTGGCAGAATGACGAAGATGGTATAGTAGATGAAGAAAGAACTGATAAGCACATAGGAGGCCATGTGGAACTCCTGGTAGCGTCGGAAGAAATAATAGAGCAATATGACAGCCATCAGAGGGAAATAACTGACATAGCCCAGACACATGAGCTCGGACAACCATCCCCAGGGGCAATACTGTGAAAAGAGTAGGGAGGGCTGACAGTTGAAGAGCAGCTGTTCTATTCCGGCAAAGATGTGGTCGAGATTGGGCAACATGCGGTTTATCTCGTAGGTATCGGGATAAAACCACGAAAGTGTCAACATCAGACCAGATATGCGTAGCAGATGAGTGAGCCGACAAGGGTGCCAACGATAGACGGCCCACATGACAGTCATCAGCAGGAGTGCCTTGCCGCGAGTCAGAAATAACAGGAGAGGATCAACCAGACTGTTCCACCAACAGAACATCAGCAGGAAGGTGAAGGCAATGTATACAAGAATAACCCGCTCAACAGGCCAGATGCCTTTCGATAGTACGGAATGTGTCATAGCCATTTGTTCTTTTTATACCATGCTATGCTTCTGCGAACACCTTCCTCCAGTTTTACCTGTGGTTCAAATCCTAATTCCTGTTGTGCAGGTCGGATGTCGCAACGCCAGTTACGCTGTTTCATGATGTGATATTTGTCGTTGTTCAGGGCTGTCACTTTGCCAGTCATATGGCCGATGCACTCACCGCAGAACGTGATGATGCGCAACAGCCACAGGGGGGCTGTGATGCGTATCCACCATGGGTTGTCCAATTCTTTACGTATCAGATCGCTGAACGTAGATGATTGATAAACCTCTCCGTCCGAAAGAAAATACTTACGTCCCGTCTCGCCTTTCTCCAAAGCCAGGAAGATGGCCTGTACCACATCAGTGACATAGACAAAAGTAATGTCTTGCTGTTGAAAACCTACAGCAAAATCGGTGTGTGCCTGAATACTCTTTGCCATCATAAAGTAGTCGCGCTCCCGGGGACCATAGACTCCTGTAGGGCGAAGGATGATGTAGGGAAAGGTTGAGTGTTGAGTGTTGAGCGTTGAGAGATACTCTTCTGCAGCCAGTTTGCTTTTACCGTAGGCTGTATTCGGTTGAGGCTTGTCGTCTTCACGAATCTCGCGATAGGGCTGTTCTTCACGGATAGCACCCATGATGCTGAGCGAACTGATATAGACAAACCGCTTCAAAGGCATTTTTAGGTCAATCAGGGCACGCACCAGATTTTTCGTCCCTTCTGTGTTGATGCGGAAGAAATCCTCCTTATGAAGGCATTTGGTCACACCCGCAGCGTGCACCACGTAGTCGAACTGCAAATCCTTCAACTGCTCCTTCAATTGCTTTTCCGACGAGAGGTTTAACTCGATGAAACGGATATGTTCATCTTGCAGAAAATCCCTTGAACTCGACTTGCGTACTGCAGCCCATGTCTCAAAGCCCCGTTTGAGTGCTTCTTCCACAATGAAAGAACCAATAAAACCGCTGGCTCCTGTAATTAGTATCTTCATATTATAATTTCTTGATGGCTATAGATTGGGTAGAGCACTTGTGGAACAAATCGAAAATGCCTCGTAGCTTATCATAGTTTTCCACCTGGTGCAAAACCTTATTTATTTTAAATTGGAAGTCTATCTGAACCTTGTTGTCTGTCTGGGAGACGAAATATATACCGCTAATGCTCTTGTCGGGTGTTGATGCAGCAACTTGCTGAGGTATCTCTGCAAGAGTATAGCCTTCGGGCAGCGTAATGTTAACCACTACTTGTTGCGACATCTCCGATGGGAATTCCACAGGCATCAGTCGCTTGTCGCTTGTGAAACAGTTCTTGGCAAGAGGTGGCATATAGAAAGGAACGATATGGATTGTGTCGTGGTTTACGTCACCCTTTATAGTGAACTTCTCCTCTTCTGTTGCCTCCATGGCGAACTCATCGGTCTTGCCAGTCTTCTGCCGGTAGTGCTGAGCTGATAATCCGCGATACTGTGTAGTCTGCGTACCACTCATGGTACCATCATTAGCTAATGTGGCATTGACAATAGTCATTGTCTGCGAACGTACGGTTTTTTGTAAATTTACGGATGAACCAGATTTTCCCATTGTTAAAAGGTGTGCCCGTTCTACTAGCAGATTTTCAGGTAGTACGTTCAAATATCCTCCTGCCGACGACGCATCCACATATACGTTTGTGTTATTAGCCAGTTGAATACCTACAACAAATGTTGTCAACTTTTGGAGCGACGGGAAGTTGTATGGCATCAGCCCTTTGTCGCGTTGGCGCAGCAGTACTGGGACAGCATTCAGACCAACATCATGTAACGACTGTATGAGCAACATATTGATATCGGCATTGCTTCCTTTGCTCTGCTGGAGCGTCTTACGGGTGTTTTCTGGCCAGAGATTGTATTTTCCGTCCCATTTGACTTTATTGAATACAAGACGACATACCGCTGCAGCACGCTCCTGTTCGTCTGCAATGCTAGAGATATTACCAGCCAGCAGTTCGTCGTGCAGTGGACTGTGGTTGTTCAGTTGTTTGCCAAAATCCTCGTCATCCAGTAGTATGCGGTCAATGTCGTTCCATGTCTTTACATAGGAAAACGTTGGAGTGCCAACTGTGCTGAAACTCTTGAGTTCGGCAGTGATACCTGCACGATAGTCATTGATGTTCCAGACATATGCGTCTTTGGACATAGCCTTGAGGTCACGACCTACACAAACATAATGGTTTGTTTGGATGGTCACGGGTTTTGCCAGAAAGTCGCTTTCTAACTTATAGGTTAAAGAACTGGTAGTACAGGTACAGTTAAGCCTTTGTATGCCGTGTTCCTCAATATTGAATGCCAAATAAACAGGAATGTCCATTTCCAGACGTGCAAAGGCAACAGGCATGTCGCACTGAGCAGTCCAATCACGAAGACGATAGAACAACTGGCTGTGTATGGTGTATTCATATTCTATCACCGTTCCCTGTCGTACATCAGGAACTGTAAACCTTACTTCGTAACTTTCATCGCCTACTTTCTCCTTGACGATATCTGAGCTTCTCAACTTCGTCTTTTTTACCTTGCCATTCTCCATGTTGTATGCTGTTGCTTTCGGCTCTTGTACATCTTCCTCGACGAAGGTTCCTACAGCATCTTCCGTCACAGAATTGCCAGCCTGTTCGAAAGATGATGAAGAGATGCTTCCAACAGAGAAGTATCTGGCATTGAGCGACAATTTGGAAGCCTTAGGTCCTGTCTTTTCCTGATTAAGAATAGTATAAGGTATTGTGACGCTGGCAAAGCGTGCACCTTCTGGCTTCAGGACTTTGATACGTATTCGCTCGTGGTAGTCCACCAGAAAACCCTTCTGCTGAACGGTATAGTTGACATCTGTCAGCCTGCAGAGCATAACGGCATCGGCATTCGGGTCCGGAGCATATTCAGTCATCTGCATTTCTTCCTTTGTCGGTTTGCCGAATTTCAAGTTCACCGGGTTCTGGGCAGCAGTGCTGTGCCACAGACATCCAATCATTGCTAGGATTACTATTGATTTTAAAGACATGGCTATAATTTTGTTAGGAAGCGATGCAAAGGTATAAAAAAAATGGAAAATAGGAGTCATAATTGAATATATTTTGTATCTTTGCAGAAAAATAACTAAGAACATTGCTACTATGAGTAAAAAGAAAGGTGGAAAAAGAGTGAACAAGAAGCAGCTGATAGAGCTGTTGCAGACTTTCTTCCAGGAACATCCTAATGAGGTATTTTCGTTTAAACAGATATTCCGTGCGCTGAAACTTGATACGCATCCTGCCAAGATGCTCGCCATCGAAACGATGGACGAAATGGCATGGGACGACTATCTCACCAAGGCCAGTGACAACTCGTATCGCCTCAATCTGAAGACACAGGTACAGGAGGGAACGTTCATCCGTAAGGCTAATGGTAAAAATTCGTTCCAGCCCGACGATGGCGGAAAACCCATCTTTGTCTCCGAGCGCAACTCTATGTTTGCCCTGAATGGCGATCGTGTCCGTGTGGCGATGATGGCTCGCCGTCAGAATCATATCAAGGAGGCTATGGTGGTCGAAGTGTTGTCGCATAAGATGGATCAGGCTGTGGGTAAGCTGAAAGTGGAGCGCGATTTTGCCTTCCTCATTACCGAGGGTGCTATCTTTGCCCAGGACATCTTGATTCCCAAGAAGAAACTGAAAGGCGGTAAGACAGGTGACAAGGCTGTCGTGAAAATCACCCAGTGGCCTTCGAAGGAATCGAAGAATATTGTGGGTGAAGTGATTGACGTATTGGGTAAGGAAGGTGATAATAACGTGGAGATGCACGCTATCTTGGCACAATACGGACTGCCTTATAAATATCCGAAGGCTGTAGAGGATGCTGCCGAGAAGATAGAACCGGGTATCACTTCCGATGAAATTGCCCGTCGTGAAGACTTCCGTGACGTGTTCACCTGCACCATCGACCCCAAGGATGCCAAAGACTTCGACGATGCCCTGTCGCTGCGTGCAGCAGGTAAGGGCCTGTGGGAAGTAGGCATCCATATTGCCGATGTCAGTTACTACGTCAAGGAGGGCTCTGTTATAGATAAGGAGGCCGTAAAACGAGCCACGAGTGTCTATCTTGTTGACCGCACTATTCCGATGTTGCCGGAACGCCTTTGTAATTTCATCTGCTCCCTGCGTCCTGACGAGGAAAAACTGACCTACTCCGTCATTGTAACACTTGACGAGGAGGCCAACATCAAGAACGGTCACATTGCACATACCGTCATTAAGAGCAATCGGCGCTATGCCTATGAGGAAGTGCAGGAAGTGCTGAAGCCCACCCCCTCCAAAAAGGATGGGAATAAGAAAGAGACAGTGGAAGACCCGTATGCAGAGCAACTGCGAACCTTAGACCAATTGGCTAAGAAGTTGCGTGAGAAACGCTTCAAGGGTGGTGCTGTAAAGTTTGATCGTGAGGAATTGCATTTCGATATCGACGAAGATGGAAAGCCCATTCGCGCCTATTTCAAGAAATCGACTGATGCCACCCAGCTCATCGAGGAATTTATGTTGCTGGCTAATAGGTTTGTGGCAGAAAGCATTGGCAAAAAGAAAAAGGCAGGCCCCAATGGGCAACAGCCGAAAGCCAAAACCTTCGTCTATCGTATCCACGACCAGCCCGACCCCACAAAGTTGGAGACCCTGCGCGAATTTGTGGTTAAGTTTGGCTACAAACTTAAGACAGGCGGTACCAAGGGAGCAATATCCAAGAGTCTGAACGCACTGATGGATGGTGTGCAGGGTAAGAAGGAACAGAAACTCATAGAGACCGTAGCCCTGCGAGCTATGATGAAAGCAAAGTATTCTACTCATAATATCGGGCACTATGGACTGGCTTTCGACTATTATACCCATTTCACATCGCCTATCCGTCGCTATCCCGACACGATGGTGCACCGTCTGTTGACGAAATACCAGGACAAGGGTCGCAGTGCCAATGAGGAGAAATACGAAGAGTTGTGTGAGCATTGCTCCGATATGGAGGTAGTGGCCCAGCAGGCAGAGCGTGACTCTATCAAATATAAGATGGTAGAGTTTATGGTCGATAAGGTTGGTGAAACCTACGATGCCCATATCAGTGGCATCCAGTCTTACGGCATTTATTGTGAGATAGACGAAAACCACTGCGAAGGTATGGTACCGATGCGTGATTTGGATGATGACTACTATGACTTCGACGAGAAAAATTATTGTCTTGTAGGACGTCGCCATCATCATAAATATCAGTTGGGCGATCCCATTCGCATCAAGGTGGCTCGTGCAAATTTGGAGAAGCGTCAGTTAGACTTCTCCATCGCAGAAGATTAAAAAAACTCCTTTCTTCCTCATGGTGGAGGTTGAAAGGAGTTTTTTTATATTATCTTTTTAAGTAGGTTGAGCCTGAAAATACGGATTTTTACATAAGTGTTATTTAAATAAAAGTGGTGTAAATTCTGAGAGATAGATGCGCCAGTTGCGCCAGATGTGACCACCATCGGTTTCAAGGTAGGTGTACTTATGTCCCTTTGAGTCGAGGTAAGCACGTAGGTCGTTATTGTTTTTATAGAGGAAGTCTGTTTTTCCGATACCTATCCAGAAGAGATTGGGTTTCTTGGCAAAGAGACCATCGATTTTCTTGTTGCGGTCAGCATAGATATTGGGAAATCCGTTAGGGTCAGACTGCTGCCGATCGACAGCAGCAGAGAAGAGTCCTACATAACCGAACATATCGGGATTGTTGATGCTGATGAAGAGGCTGTGGAAACCACCCATCGACAAGCCGGCAATAGCACGGTGAGCCTTGTCTTTCTTGACTCGATAGGTCTTCTCGATAAATTTTACTACATCGGGGAAGGCGGTTTCGAAAGAACCCTCCATTGTCTTGGGGAGCATCATTGTGGGCACTTTGAATCCATCGCTGGTCTCACCAGGACATGCTTCCTGTGAGATGTTTCCATTTGTCATCACGACCAACATGGGCTCAGCTTTACCTTGAGCTATCAAGTTATCGAGAACCTGGGCTGCTCGTCCTAGTTCACTCCATGCATTCTCATCGCCACCAATACCATGAAGCAAGTAAAGCACAGGGTATGACTTGCCGCTTGTCTCGTAACCAGCTGGTGTATAGACCGTCAGACGGCGAGTCAGTCCTGCAGTGGGACTTTCGTACCATACTTTGCTGACAGTGCCGTGAGCCACTTTATTGACTTTATAAAGGTCGGCGCTGGCATTACCACCAATGAGCAGTACACTGAACAGATTATTGATGTCTCGGATATTGTAAACGTTCAGAGGGTCAATGATTTTCACTCCGTCAACAATCATGTTATAGGTGTAGAGTTCGGGTTTCAGTGGTTCGGTAGTGAAACTCCACACACCTTTGTCGTTTTTTACCAGATCGGCCACACCAGGTGCGTCATAAGTGTTTCCTCCGAATTCCACCTTCTTGGTAGGAAGGAAATCGCCAGTAATCTGTACCTTCTGAGCCTCTGGGGCAATCAAATTGAAGGTAACACTGTTGTCTGAATGTACATCAGGAGATGCTACTTGGGGTCCTTGTCCCCAACTCAGATTCTGCTGAGCCTGTGCTGCCATACCCACCAGGCATAGGGCAGTCATGATAATAAGTTTTCTCATTTTTATGGAATTTGGTTATAAGATAATGCAAAGATACACATTTTTTTTCAGTGTGCAAGTTTTCCGAATAAAAAATCGCTCAGCAAAAATAAGAAAAGAAAAATGAGAGGGAATTTGATGGATTTTGAAATAAATACATTATTTTTGCAAACGGAAAATCTACTATACATCAATTATATGGCATCAATATTGAAAATCATCTTCCGACTTGTCAAGATAGTGGCAATAGTTGTAGTTGTGTTTTTACTCCTGATATTTGGAGGAGTGTGGTTATTGAACTCTTCATCGTTTCAGGATAAGTTTCTGAGCTATGCCACCGAGACGTTGCAGGAAAAGTTGAAGACGAAGGTTGAAATAGACAGCATTCGCATTGGTTTCTTCAGTGACGACGTACGTCTCTATAAATTGAGAGTTGAAGATTTGCAGCATCGTCCCATGCTGAACCTTGACTTCCTGGGTGCAGAGATAGATATGTGGGCACTGCTCAAAAGTGAAATTCAGTTGGAGGAGGTTACTGTCAAGGGTCTGCATGCCCAGATCTTCAAGGAACGTCCTGATACGGCAGCCAATTACCAGTTTGTGATTGATGCGTTCAAGAGCGACAAGAAAGCCCCCAAACCAAAGAAGAAAAAGAGCGGCAAGCAGTTGACGTTCGATTTGGATGAAGTGAATATTGAGGATGTGGATGTCATCTATAACCAGTCGCACTTTTCCCTTGGCCATATAAACCTGCACAAGGGATGGGGCGACAAGATTACCGGTGAGGTGCGGAAGGCTCAAGGTTCATGGATACATATGAAGAAGCGTAAGCCGGTGAAAGTGGACAACCGCATGATGATTGACGTCATCAAACTGAGTTTGAAAGGTGACGGAAAGGAGGGTGAGGTAGCGATTGACAGTGTGCACTGGACTACTGATAATCACTTGCCCCATAAGCGTGTGGGGAAACCCAAGCGTGGATGGTTTGACGATGGCCACTTAAACGT
>JAEEGF010115669.1_pt1 | contig 16570 bp, 23 predicted proteins | sample 9134171 | NCBI WGS metagenome assembly JAEEGF01 (sample SAMN16246542, study PRJNA631951) | gut metagenome | biome: gut microbiome; feature: rumen; material: AP-attached | host: Bos | place: Iran: Karaj | collected 2018-10
GAGTCGTGAGATTCTGCCCGTTCTTTATTGTTAAAACTGAAATATCTCTTGCACAGATTCAGATTTATAAGTACCTTTGTTCCCGCTACGGAAAACCCGTAGTGTTTCACATAGACATAGTGACGAGTAGTTTGGTGGCGTGGTATTGCAGCATCCATGCCACTTTATTTGTTCCGATGTTAAATTTTGTTCTTTGATATGGTGCCAAAATGGGTGACAACAAGGAATGAACAAAGCACCAACAAGCAAACACACATGGTGGGAATGTTAAACAATTCAGATTTTTGGAATTTTGTTTTGATATTCAGAATATTTTTTGTAACTTTGCAGAAAATATCAGATGGTATGAGAATAATCGCAAAAAGTACACTGGTTGCATATTACACCAAAAATCCACAGTCCAAGGCGGCTTTAGAGGATTGGTACGAAAAGACCAAAGCCGCAGAATGGAAATGTTTTGCTGACATGAGGCAGACATTCAATAGCGTGGATAGCGTGGGTAATAAGCGATACGTTTTCAACATCAAGGGAAACGATTATCGGCTGGTGGTACTCGTCAAATTCACTGTGAGCCACGTACTGATAAGGTTTGTGGGTACACATTCAGAATACGATAAGATTACGGACATTCAACACATTTAATTATGGCACAGATAAAGAATGAGGCAGCTTACAGGGCTGCAATGAAACGGGTTGAACAGCTGGAGGAACTGGTTGATGACGACAACCCTACGATGGACGAAAACGCATTGGAACTGGATATGCTCATAGACATGATAGAAGAATATGAGGATATTCACTACCCAATAGGGAAACCGTCACTGGTTGACACTATCAAACTGCGTCTTTACGAAATGGGCATCACACAGGCAAAACTCGCGGAACTGCTGAATATCAGTCCTGCCCGTGTCAGCGACATCATGCGCGGAAAGTGCGAGCCTACGCTCAAGGTTGCGCGTGACCTTTGCCAAAAGCTGAATATCAGCCCTTCCGTTGTGTTGGGCATTTGATGATAATGTCTGCTGACAATAACACAAGAGCCGTTGGGATTATTCTCCCAGCGGCTTTGTTTCTGTTTGGGGTGACTTAGATTCACGTCATCATTCCTGTTGGTCGAAGTCCAAGAATCGGACACCGTTCACTTTTCAACAACAGTAGGATTCCGCGTTATACCAATCTCTAACTCTTTGCCACAGTTAGGGCATCTAACCCACATGTAGGATAATTCCGCTTTCGCCTGTTTGGACTTGGGGTTTTCAAACAACTCTGTGATTTCACACCCTATTGCGTTGGAGATTTTCTCCAGTACGCTGACGGTCGGATTGGAATCAGTGTGCTTGCCCCCTGATGTCCGACCGTTAATAGTCTGCAAAAGGGCTGTATGAGATATTTCCATACGTTCTGCAACCTCCTTGATGGTGAGGCCATGTTCGCTGATACATTCTTTGATTCTTAAAGCCATATAACAGATAAGTTTGATTATTTTGCTGCAAAATTACATCAAAAGTACATATTTAACGCAAAAGTTTGATTAAATAGTGTTAAATCAAACAGAAAAGTTATTTTTTATTTGGTTGTTTCAAACTTTTACGTTATCTTTGCACTCAGAAATCAAACTTAGATGTTTAACGTTTTAATTATAATAAGGTATGGCACAGTTTAAGAAAACAATGAGCGAAATCATGCAGATGGCTTGGCAGTTTGTCAAGCGTAACGGCTACAGCATGAGCGAGGCTTTGAAAGTTGCATGGGCAAACTTCAAGTTGAAGATGGCCATGAAGAGCCGAATCGTAAGATTCTATTTTCTGAAAGTGGACGGCAGCACACGCGAGGCATTCGGTACGCTGGCAGATGGCATGATACCCGCTATCGCTGGCACAGACACGCGCAAGCCCAACGACACCATTCAGACCTACTACGACACAGAGAAAGCCGCTTGGCGTTGCTTCAAGCGTGCGAACCTGTTACGAATTGCTTAGCACGCCCAAAACCATTTAGAACGAACAGAAACAACAACCATTTAAGACAATACGACTATGGCAGCAACAACAAACAACAGGTGGGGCAAGGTACTTGCCGACTACACAGAACGTTTCAACGAAATTTGCAGCATCCTGTCTGATACTGGCAGTGCAATGCAGGTGACACATAATAAAAGCGGCTTTACCCTTGGCATGGATGGCAATGTGATGGCCACACAGCTGACCGAGAAAGAACTCGACGGGGTGATAAATGCCATGTGGCTGCTGGCTGAATCATCCCAAAGCACAAGAAAGATTGTAGCATCCTATGTGTTGAATCAATAGTATTAACCACGGCGAGGGCAGAAATATGCCCTCGTCATAAATAAGCAAATAATATGAATAAGAATTTTTTTGTTATGACGGCAATGAATATGCTTGCCGATTTGAACAAAGCCATCAGGGCGAATTTACATGGCTATGTCATTTCCGTAGTCAGTGATGGTGATGGATTTTGGCTTCATGCCATTACGGATGTTGTCGGGGCGCGTGATGAAAAAGAAATCAATATTGGGGATTCCCGAATGGATGCGTGCCAATTGCTTTGCACAATCGCAACTTTGCTGAACATCGAAGCGGGCGAACAGTCAGAAGTTGAAATACCAAAAGATGTGATTGAGGACTATACGGACTATGTGGTTAATGGTAAGCCAATAGATAATGATTAGTTTGCCGAGATGAAGATATTCGACTCGACCGCCCGTTTACTGAAAGTTACAAATTGATTGGTGGGGTGCTCATCAAAGTAGCCCCACCTCTATAACTGCAAGACATTATGAAGAAAGTATATTATCTGTGCGCTGCAATGGCCGTGTTAAAGTATCTGAATGACCATGCAGACAAAGAACATTATCACAGGTTAGAACTACGTTCCGACGGTGAGCATTATTGGATTATTGATATTGATGAGTCAGCAGATACCCCCAATGGCATTGATAAAATGGATGCGGAAAGGTTGTTTAAGCATCTTGAAGGTACATTGACAATAGCCGCTGGGAAGAAAGTAGAAATCGACCTTGACGATGCTTTCTATTCTTTCGTTAGGGGCATTGAATTGCCAGTAATCTTTGAAGAATAAAGCATATTACTTTAAGAGATAAAGCATCTAACTTTATACGTTGAATTTATAGTGAAAATAATCATAAATTTTCTTGCATAAGTCGCTCAAAATGAGTAACTTTGCATCATAGATGCAACCCCTTTGGTAGCGGTATGGGGTGACAAAAAACATAATGGCATTGGCGAGGCTTGCAACCGCTACATAGCAGCCCGCCTTTGCCATTCTTTATTGAGAACAACATGGACGATAACAGACAAAATGACTATGCCAGCAGACTGAAAGAGTTTAAGGCGAAGTTCCCGAACTACAAAGAGGCTGAACCAGTAGAATGCCTCAACCTTATTATGCGCAAGGAGTTTGCAAAGCAGATTCTTGAAGGCAAGAAGAAACTGGAGTTTCGCGGCTACACTGACCATTACATCAGTCGCCTGTATGACAATGACGTGCTGAAATTCATGCAGCTGCACAAGAATGAGCCCGAAGTGCTGGCTATGTGTGAGCCGCTTCGTATGGTAGAGAAGATTCACTTCCACAACTACAACGACACATGGCATCTTGACGTAGAATGCACTATGAACGAAGTAGTAGGTGTGACGGATGCAGATGTGGAGTTCCTGCACAGTGAATATGATTGCCATGAACTTGACGATGTACTCCAGCAACAGAACGCCATCAACAGCGAACAACGCCCGATGTACTTCTATTTTGTCATTGGCAAGGTCATTGACACCAACTTGAAATGAAATCCCATTCAGACGCGTGATAGAAAGGATATGAGTTCTAACCATTAAACAAGCAACGGATATGGCAGAGATACATGATGCTAACGGAAACTATGTCGGCTACGTGACTTCAAGCGGCCAAATAGTCGATACCCGTCGCGGTGGCCTTGGCGGTGCAACGCAGATGGCCAGTGCAAAGCTGGCACAGCGTAACCTCGCTGAGCGCACTCGTATTCAACAGGAACGCAGGAACAGACGATAGCGGCTATGCAAAAAGCAATAGAAGTAATTCGTTTGGTCTCTTCTGAGACAGACAGGGTGATATTGTTCCACTCGGCATCGGGTAAGGACAGTATTGCCCTGTTGAATCTCATGGCTCCGTACTTCCGCGAAATCGTCTGTGTCTATATGTATCTTGTCAAGGATTTGGCGCACATCAACAGGTATCTGAACTATGCAATCAACAAGTACCCCAATGCCCGATTCGTGCAAGTTCCGCACTACGGGTTAGGCAGCTACATCAAGACTGGCTATATGGGATGCAGGCAGAATCCGAAACAGAAGAAATTCAAGATGTCCGACATTACGGAAGCCATCCGCGAAAAGTATGGCATCCAGTGGGCTTTCTTCGGATTCAAGCAGTCCGATTCCATGAACCGCCGAATAATGCTCCGTGGTGACGATTACGAACTACAGGCCATCAACAGAAAGACCATGAAGTGCTATCCGCTGTCACCCTACCACAATCAAGACGTGCTGGCGTACATCAAGCGGAATGACCTCATAACTCCCGAATGCTACGGCAAGGGCGGTCAATCATCGGGTACGAACATCACAGACATCAACTATCTGTTATACCTGCGCGAGAACTATCCCAGCGACTTACAAAAGGTATTCGCACAGTTCCCGCTATCTGAAAGGCTATTATTTGAACACGACTATGGCAAAGAAGAATCTGAAAACCAGTGAGACCGCCATCATCAAGCGGTCGGAGATAAAGTTGAACCCGCTGAACCCCAAACGGCATTCCGAGAAGGTCATCAAGCTACAGAAGAAGAATCTGCAACAGGTTGGCTTTCTTGGCGGCATAGTGTGGAACAGGACAACGGGCAACCTCATCGACGGCCACCGTCGCATCTACGCAATGGATTTGTACTACGGCTATGACGGCAAGGAAAACGACTACGATGTGAAAGTCGAGGTTGTCGAAATGCCTGTCAAGGCCGAAAAGGCACAGCTTACTTACATGGCCATCGGCAATACCAAACCCGAAAAGGATTTGATAGCCCGATATATCGGCGACATCGACAAAGACATCATTCCCGACTTGGGCTTTGAAGATGACGAACTGAAAGATATACTGGCCATTGCCGACGATAACAGCAATGGCATGGTGGAGGATGCACTGGGTGATTTCCTGTCAGATGATGACATCGTTACAGAAGGACTCGCCAAAACACAGCCCCATGCCGTTGCGAATCACGACACTTCGACAGAGGATGTAGTTTCAACCGACACCCCCGAAATGGATGATGAGGCCAAGAAAGCGCATGTGAAGTCCATCAAGGAGAAAACGGAAAGGCTGGCCGCTGCGCGTCAGCAGTCAGAGAACGCATATACAATCCTGTCATTCAGCACAGCAGACGCAAAGGCGGCATTCATGGATATTGTGGGCTGCAATCCTGATGCTAAGTTTGTAAAGGGCGAAGATGTGCTAAGGCTCATTGAATAACCATCATGGCAAAGAAAAAGATTCGGGTTGAACAGTCATTCTACGACACGGACAGATTCTATTCCATACTGTCTGCGCTTGGCAAGAAAGATGCGACGGATAAGGAGATAGCCGCCGCACTGAACATCACGCCCGAAACTTTCTCACGCATGAAGAATGGCAGGTATGACGGATGGACTGATAAGGAAAACGAAGAAAGGAGTGAGCGAATATGTCAAGTGTTATCACGCGCACGCGCAAGCCTCATCACTGCTCTCAAGGATTCCTATATCAAGCTGGCCACTGGCAATGCCAAGTCAACCACGACACGTTATGTGCAGGCAAGATGTATGTGCAACGGACAGGACAGGGAATGTCCTGCGTGTGGTGGCACTGGCTACATAATACTGGCTGACCGAGCCATTGTCATGGAGCAGCAGCTTCCACCCAACGCACAGGCCATAACTACTCTGTTGCGGCACTATTCACCCGAATGGCGCAAGGAAGAAGATGAGGCTGACGATGAAGAATTGCCGCAGAACGTAAAGAAGGGCATACCTGTATCACATTGGATAGATGCAGAAATGACAGGTGATTGGGAAGAGTTAGATAACATAGATGAAACAAACCACAAAAGTATTAGTGATTATGAAACCGATTAGTGAAAAAGTAGACAATGACCTGCTGGTGCAGGCAATCAAAACAGACGGATTCAATTCCGAAGTTATTGACGACGACGAGATGGCTTTCTACCTTGAGCAGTTGAAAGACTGGCTGGGGTATGTTCCGACACCCGAAGCAAAGGTGACCCCGATGCTATTGAAAATTTATGGTGACAACGCTCCTGAAGAATCAAAGGCGCGTGTTATCAGCGGACAGACCTATAGGCGTCTCATCCGTTCCGTTTATATTGGCGTTATTGCCATGCAGGGACTTGGCGGCAAATTCTATTCACAGGAGATTGAATTAGGAAAATGACGGGTGACATAATTTGTTGCTTGTCTGTTTTGGGCGAGCCCATTATTGGGCGGGGCAGTGGCCGACGTGCTGCTGCCCTTTGTCGTATTCTAAAACGTCGGAAAAATAGCTTTGAAAATACTAAAACGGGAAAAACACGGGAAAAATACAAAATAAAAATTGTCAACTCACTGATAATCAACGTAATTGGCAATTTGTTTTGGGTGCCCGGACGGACTCGAACCGTCGACATTCAGAACCACAATCTGACGCTCTAACCAACTGAACTACGGGCACCATTTTTAAAGAACGATTGCATCACCTTTCGGTTTTGCGGGTGCAAAGGTAGGCATTTTCTTCCGAACTGCCAAATATTTGGCTCACTTTTTTTCTTTTTTCTGTTATTCTGCATTCCCAACACCTATTGAACGGTTTGTCGTTTATTAAATTTCGGTAAATATGGAAGCAAAGTTTGTAAAATTTCCCAAAAATTCCGTATATTTGCAAAACAAATGTGCTGAAACGATGAAAACTACTATTTTGAGCCTGTTCTGCCTGATGGCCATGAGCCTGTCGGCAGCCGATTATGAAGTGAGTTCGCCTAACGGCAAAGTGAAAGTAACGGTGACTGCGGCAGAATCTGTCACGTGGTCGGTGACCTACGACGGAAAGACGGTGCTGCTGCCTTCTGAAATCAACATTCAGTTGCAGCAGGGCAACAAGACGCTGGGCCTTGGCAAAATAGGTAAAGTGGCCAAGAAGCAGATTAATAGCAGTTTCAAGAATCCTTTCTACAAAAAGTCCCTTGTTTGCGACGACTATGGTCAACTATTGTTGTACAGCAACCAAAAGATGACCATTGAGGTGCGTGCATACGACGACGGCGCAGCGTATCGGCTCATCAGCGGCCACACAAAGCCGACGGTGGTCAAGGAAGAAGTGGCGGAATATTGCTTTACAACTGACTATCAGGCGTTTGTGCCTTACGTGAACGACAACCGTTCGGGCGAACGCTACTGCTATTCCTTCGAGTCGTACTACGACGAGCAGCCCCTGTCGGCCATGTTTGCCGATTCATTAGCCATCACTCCATTGGCCGTTTGCCTGTCTGACGGCATGAAGGCCATTGTAATGGATGCCGGCGTGGAGAACTATCCAGGCATGTTTTTAAGAGGTGAGAGGCCAGAGGTAAGAGGTAAGAGAAATGCCTTAATAGCAGACTTTGCCCCCTACCCTCTTGAGCAGGCCATTGGCGGCTTCGACCGGCTGAACCTCATTCCCACCCGCCGCGCCGACTATATCGCCCGGTTGAACGGTCGTCAGGCGCTTCCCTGGCGCGCAGTAGTGATTACCGAAAAGGACGCCGACATTCTGAACTGCGACATGGCACAGCGCCTGGCTCCAGCCTGCCGCATTGCCGACACGTCGTGGATTCGCCCGGGCAAGGTGGCGTGGGACTGGTGGAACAACACGAACGTCACGGGAGTCGAATTTGAGTCGGGCATGAACACAAACACCTATTTATATTATATAGATTTCGCCGCCAAGAACCATCTGGAATACATCATCATCGACGAGGGATGGAGCGGCAAGGAGTCGCTGATGACTGGCCTCAACCCCGACATCGAACTAAAGCGCCTGATAGCCTATGGCCGCGAGAAGGGCGTGGGCATCATCCTGTGGTCCAGCTGGCGCAATCTGATAGGTAATGATCCGATGGGTGGCAATGCAGTAAGCGAAAAAGTAATGCTGCACTATGCCAATATGGGCATCAAGGGCTTCAAGGTCGACTTCTTCGACCGCGACGACCAGCAGGTCATCGCATCGGCCTACCAATTGGCCGAATGCGCCGCCCGCCATCAGTTGTTGCTCGACTATCACGGACTGAAACCCTTTGGCATTCAGCGTGCCTATCCCAACATCGTCAATTTCGAGGGTGTGAAAGGCCTGGAGAACTCGAAGTGGGAACCCCGCGTGGGCGACGGTCCGCTGCACGACCAGCCCCGCTACGACGTAACGGCACCCTATCTGCGCATGCTCGCAGGCCCCATGGACTACACGCCGGGCGCTATGACGAACGCCATGAAGGACCACTTCTTCGGCAACAACAACCACCCGATGAGCCAGGGCACGCGCGTCCATCAGATGGCCATGTACATCACTTTCGAGGCCCCGCTGCAGATGCTGGCCGACAGCCCTACAAAGTACATGCAGAATCAGGAGTGCACCGACTTCATCGCGCAGATTCCCACGACGTTCGACGAGACGGTAGCCCTCGACGGCCAACTGGGCGCCTATACGCTCATCGCCCGCCGCAAGGGTGACGTGTGGTACCTGGCGGGCACGACCGACTGGACGCCACGCAATCTGACTGCCGACCTGTCCTTCCTCGGCCTTGGCCAGCATGTTGCCGACATCTTCGTCGACGGCACGAACGCCAGCAAAGACGCTACTGACTATCGGCACCTCCGCCAGACCGTCAGCTCCTCCGACCGCCTCGCCATCCATATGGGCAGCGGTGGCGGCTGGGTAGCCATCATACGCTGAAGTAAATTACAGATTTTTCTTGTAGCTGGCCACTGCCCACACGCTCATGACGGAAGCAATGACGGCAAGGGATGCCACCTGATGGGCAATGCTTTGCAACCCGCCGCCACGCACAAACACCGTGCGAATGGCGTCGGCAAAGTAGTGCATAGGATTGATGTAGGTGGTCAGGTAAGCCCAGTCGGGCATGGAGCGCACGGGAGTAAAGAGTCCCGAAAGCAGCATCAGACACACCACGAAGAACCACATGACCAACATGGCCTGCTGCATCGTGTCGCTGTAGTTCGAAACGATGAGTCCGAACGACGAAAAGAACAGCGCCAGCAGAATGGCCAGCAGATAGACCAGCACCAGCGGTCCCTGACACGTGATGCCGTAGACGAGCCACGACAGCACCAGGCAGACCGTGAGCACCAGCAGTCCGATGATCCAATACGGGATGAGCTTGGCGAGGATGAACGACCACTTTGAAACGGGCGTTACGTTTATCTGTTCAATGGTGCCCTTTTCTTTTTCGCCCACAATGTTCAGCGCCGGAAGAAAACCACACAACATCATCATCAGAATGCCCATCAGCGCAGGAATCATAAACACCTTGTAGTTCTGGCCTTTGTTATACAAGGTGAGTTGTGAGTTGTGAGAGGTGAGAGGTGAGAGATTACCGCTGACAATCTGCGACAGATACGCTGAACCTATCGAGCCCTTAGTGCCGTTGACGGCATTGGCTGCGATGAGATACTGCCCGTCGCGGACTTCGAGGATGATATCAGCCTCGGACGTCTCGATGTCCTTCATGGCTTCCTGATAAGTGTCCTTCTGACCATTAAAGATAAAGTAGTTAGAGGCCTCAATCTGATGAACGAGCTGCTGCGACTGTGTAGTGCGATCCATATCTACCACATCCACGCGGATATTTTTCACCTCTTGGTTCATCACCCAAGGCATCACACACATCACCATGATGGGAAAGATGAAGATAATTTTTGGCATGAACGAGTTGCGCCGAATCTGCAAGAACTCCTTTTGAAGCAAATACTTTATCATAATTAAGAATTAAGAGTTAAGAATTAAGAGTTATTATAGGCGCGTCTTGAATTTCTTAAGTGAAACAACGAGCAACAGGGCAGTCATACCAATAAGTACCAGCACCTCTTGCCATACTTCCTGAATGCCTACACCCATAATCATCAGCTTGCGCATGGCCTGGATGTAGTAACGAGGCGGGATGACGGCTGATACCCATTGCAGAATGGTTGGCATCGATTCTACAGGAAACAGCATACCTGAGAGCATCACCGTGGGCAACAACAGCACCATCGCCGAGACGAGCAGCGCCACGAACTGCGTCTGTGCGATGTTCGAGATGAGCAAACCGAGTGAGAGTGCCAGCAGGATGTAGATAAGCGAAACGACAAGTATCCACCCCAAGCCACCCTGCAACGGCACATCGAGTACGGTGGCCGACATCAGCAGGATGATCGCGAGAATCAACAATGCCAGCAACAGATAAGGCACCACTTTCGCCACGATAATCATCAGCGGTCTGATGGGCGAAACGAGTAGTACCTCCATCGTGCCGCGTTCCTTCTCTTTTACGATGCTTACAGAGGTCATCATGGCGCAAATCAACAGCAGCAGCATACCCATGATGGCTGGCACGAAGTTGTAGTCCGACTTCATTCTTGGATTATAGAGTAGTTTTGAATTGACAATTGATAATTGAGAATTGACAATTACTTGTTGGGCATAGGTCGTCCATTGTTGCGCCATATTGGGGTCGCTGCCATCGACGATATACTGCGCACCACTCTTCTTGGAGGCAAAATCCTGTGCAAAGACAACGGCAAGGTCGGCCTTCTGACTGCGAATCAGCCATTCCGCATCTTTTGGCGTGGGGACGGTTCTGACAATCGTGAAATATTCCGATGCTGCCAGTCGCTCAACAGCTGCCTGAGTCAGATGGTCCATCTGCGAGGTCACCACCACCGTGCGCACATTCTTCACGTCGTTGGTGATGGCATAGCCGAAGAGCAGCATCAGCACGATGGGCATGCCAAAAAGAATCAGCATTGTACGCTTATCGCGCAGGATGTGCTTGGCTTCCTTGATGACAAAACTTATAAACTGCCGCATTAATTTACTATTTGACGATTTACTATTTACGATTTATTTACTATTTAGTCTGACGACCTTGTGGCCTTTCGGGCCAAGTACGTAAACACATGATCCATATCGGGCTGATGGAGATTCTGTTTCAGCTCCTCGGGCGTTCCCATCGCACTAATCTTGCCGTCCACCATAATCGATATGCGGTCGCAATATTCAGCCTCATCCATATAGTGCGTCGTCACGAAGACGGTAATACCTCGAGCAGCAGCATCGTAAATCAGTTCCCAGAACTGGCGACGTGTAGCAGGGTCTACACCGCCCGTCGGTTCATCAAGAAATACGATGGCGGGCTCGTGGAAGATTGACACAGAGAAAGCCAGTTTCTGCTTCCACCCCAAAGGCAGCGAACCCACGAGGTCGTTCTTATGTTCCTCGAACTTCAACTGCTTTAAAAGCACATCTGTCTTGCTGGCAATCTCAGAGTCCTTCATCCCGTAAATACCACCAAACAGCCGGATATTTTCCGCCACCGTCAGGTCTTCGTACAACGAGAATCGCTGCGACATATAACCGATGTGTTTTTTTATCTGTTCGTGCTCCGTGCGAATGTCAAATCCGGCCACGCGCCCAGTGCCGCTCGTGGGCTGGTTCAGTCCCGTCAGCATGTGCATCGCCGTTGTCTTGCCGGCGCCATTGGCCCCTAAGAAACCGAATATTTCGCCGCGCTTCACACTGAAGCTGATATCATCAACAGCATGGAACGTGCCAAAGGCCTTGACCAAGTGCTCCACCTCGATGACATTGTCTTGAGGTGAGAGGTGAGAGGTAAGAGGTGAGAGAATACTTGGAGGGTTGAAGATATCCTTAAAGCGATCGAGGATAATTTCCGGCGTGTCGATACCCATCACCTTTCCTTCGCTCAAAAACGCCACGCGCTCGCAACAGCGCACCTCGTCGAGATAAGGTGTGGAGGCAACGATTGTGATTTCGCGCTCTTTCAGCATCGACAGCATCTCCCAGAACTCCTTGCGGCTCACGGGATCAACACCCGTTGTGGGCTCATCGAGGAAGAGTACGCTGGGCTGGTGAACCAACGCACAGCTCAGAGCCAACTTCTGCTTCATGCCGCCCGACAGTGCTCCAGCCTTGCGGTCCTTAAACCGTTCTATTTGCGAGTAGATGGCTTTTATCGAGTCGTAGCCTTCATCGACGGTCGTACCAAAGAGCGTGGCAAAGAACTCAAGGTTCTCCTCCACCGTCAGGTCCTGATACAGCGAAAATCGCCCGGGCATATACCCTACCCGCTTGCGGATGTCGGTCATCTGCTTCACCACATCGAAGCCATCCACGCTGGCCGTACCCTCATCGGCTAACAGCAGCGTGCAGAGGATGCGGAACATCGACGTCTTGCCCGCGCCGTCAGGGCCGATGAGTCCGAAGACTTCGCCCTTCTCCACGGCGAACGACACGTCCTCCAATGCCTTCACCCGTCCGTACGACTTCGATATGTTATTTACCTCAATAGCATTCATAATTATGCATTATGCATTATTAATTATGCATTAGAATTTGACTTCCCCGTACATGCCGATTTTCACGTAGCCGTCGTTTTTGATGGCCACCTTCAGCGCATACACCAAGTCGGCGCGTTCGTCGTCGGTCAAAATGGTCTTCGGTGTAAATTCCGAGCGGTTCGAAATCCAGCTCACCACGCCCGCATACTCCTTCTTCTGACCGTCGCCATAGTCGGCAAAGACCTTTGCCTGCTGGCCCACCTTGATGTTCTTCAACTGTGCGGAAGTGACATAGGCGCGAATGAACATCTGCTTCGTGTCGGCCATCTTAAACAGCGGTTTCCCCGTGGCCACGAATTCGCCCTGCTCGACATATTTCTCCAACACCGTACCAGCTATCGGCGCCGTAACATGGCATTTGCGCAACTGGTCCTCCAACTGGCTCACCTGCACGTCGGTCGCTGCCATCTGCTTGTTCAGCGCATTGGTACTCGTGCTCAGCGACGAAATCTGCGCGTCCAGCTGTTTCTGCAGCACCTGCACCAGGTTCGTCGCGTCGTCCAGCATCTTGCTCGGTGCAGCGCCGTCGGCCACCAGTTCCCGGTAGCGCTGCTGGTCCTGACGGGCCTTGGCCAACTGCTGACGCGTGGCAGCAATCTGCGCCTCCATGTTCGGTTTCTGACTCTGGTAGACGTCCTTTGTGGCACTGGCCTGACGAATCTTCAGCCAGATCTGCGTGGTGTCCACCAGTCCTACCTCCTTGCCCAGGGCCATCTCGTCGCCCTCCGTCACGTCGAATGCCATCAGCGCCCCACTCTGCTCGGCGGCCACCGTCACCTCCGTAGCCTCGAACACGCCCGTGGCGTCATACTCCTTCTCGTTGCTTCCGCAGGCAAGCAACAACAAAGAGATACTTGCCCATAATAAATCCTTCTTCATATTGAATTCATGATTAATTCGTGAATAATTCGTGGCCATTCGTGTTTTCATTTTTAACATATAATTATCATCAATTGACCATTAATTATCATTAATTATTTAATGTGAACTTCTGGTCGTAAATCTCCTTCAGCATCTCAATCTCATGCACCGTCTGCTGCACGCGAGCAGCATTCTCGGCGTTAATCTCCCTCACAAGGTCGTTCACGTCGATGATGCCGTGAGCCAGCTTCGACTCCGCCGCCTTACGAATCGACTGCCGCAGGGCGATAATCTCCTCGTCGTCGGCCATCAGCGACCGGTAGCGCCCGATGTTCTCGTTCTGCTGAATCTGCTCCAGATTGTTGTTAAACAGGAACGTCTCACGCTGAACATTGAACATGGAACGTTGAACATTCAGTTTCGCCTTGTCGTTCTTACGGGTATACAGCGCACCGATGTTCCACGTCAGCCGTGCACCAATCATCCCGTTCCAAGAGAACTTACGACTCAACATATCCTCAAACATGTTATAGCCCGGATAACCATAATACCCCTGTGCGAATACACCTAACTTCGGCATCAGCGCCGCGTTCAGCGCCTTCTCCTGGGCGTCAGCCAGCCGCAGCTGCGCGTCAATGGCTTTCAGCTCCGGCCTCTGTACCGTTTGTTGCTGTGACGCAGCAACAGACAGAACAGGTTTCGCTGCCTCCTTTATTTCTATACCGCAAAACGCCGACAGCATCCTCACCAGCGCCTGCCGCTGTGCCGTCAGACTCGTTGCCTGCTGCACCACGTTCAGCCGCTCGGCCTTCACGTTCTGGTAGTCGCTCTCGGCCGCCGTGCCGCCCTTCACCATCGATGCCAACTTCCGCTCGTTCTGAGCCAACAGCTCCTGCAAGTCTTTGTTCAGCACAATCTGTTCGTCCAGCAGCAACAGTCCGAAGTACATCTCGTTCACGCGCTTGCGCACCTGATACATTGTTACCTCATTTTGCGCCGACTGCACCTCGCCTTGCCTGCGGGCTATCGTCGAAGCGCTCTTCATGGCACCGCCGTCGAACACCGTCTGCTGCACATCGAGGCCCACCTTATACTGGTCCTTCTTCAGTCCCTCGAAGTTAAGACCCATCTGTCCCAGCATCCCCCTCATCTCATCGGGCCAAGCCACCACATCACTCTGATACGTTGCCTGAGCGGAAGCAGATATTTGTGGCAACCATCCCTTTTGTATATTCGCTACCGTCAGCGCCGTCGTCTGCTCTATCAGCCGGTACTGCCGAATCAGCGGATAGTTCCGTTCTGCGGCCTGCTGACACTCCTCCAGCGTCTGTCCCAGCGCCACCACGGGCAGCATCATGAGTCCAAAAATTATTCTTCGCATAGTCGTTTGTTTGAAATTCTGCTGCAAAGGTATGGCAAATTCTTTATATTTCCGTTACCCTTTATGACGCAATTATGTTCTTTTTGTTCGATTTTTCATCAAAAACAGTGATAATACGCCAAAAAACATTATCTTTGCAGCTGATTTAGAATACTTTTCCTATGAAGAAGCAAGAACCGAAACTGATGAGTCTGCTTCGTATGCGCGACATATTGGCACCTCACGCCGAAGAGATACGCCGCCAGATATTCATCGACGACCATCTGGCCATCATCCATAGCTCTGCGGAGTTGCTGAAGCTCATCATTCACCAGCAGCCCCCCTTCACCTTTGATGACCGACGGCTTGGTATAATTCTACGCGGTGAGGCTGACATCAACATCAATCTTGTCGACAAGCATCTCACCGCTGGCACACTGGCATTCATCGGTCCGGGAACCATCATCAGTCCGATACGATTCTCGCCCGATTTCGAACTCTACGGCTTTGGCATCCCGGCAGATTTCCCCTTGCCCGGCCAGTTGCCACAGGCTTTCAACGGACAGCTGCGCGACTTCCAACTGCCGGTAGCCGAGGCCGACGTTGCCACCGTTCGCAACATTCTTGACACGCTTTGGCACGTAGTCCATCAAGAGGATTACGCCATTCAAACCGTCAGCAGTCTGATCTTTGCCCAGATGAACCACTACGACGTACTTTTCCATCGTTACACCGACCAACAGCAAAACCAGCAAACCCGCGAACAGACCATTTTCGATCGTTTCATCCAATTGGTAAACCAGCATGCACAGCGCGAACATCACATCACTTTTTACGCCCAGCGTATGTGTCTCACCGAGCGTTATCTCGGCACCGTCATCCGCCTGACCAGCGGCGTTACGGCAAAGGAATGGATTGACCGCGCCATCGTCGCCCGTATTAAGGTTGAATTGCGCCACACCAGCAAAACCATCACCCAGATTTCAGACGAGATGAACTTCCCGAATCCCTCGTTCTTCAACAAATATTTTAAACGACTGACGGGCATGCCCCCAGCCGAATTCAGAATCCGCCCACCACAGTAACTCGAAACACCTATCTCGGGCCGTGCAACATAAAAATCTTGCATTTGTTTTGTGGTTTTTGAAAAGATTTGTATCTTTGCAGACAAAGAAACGAACGTTATGCCCAAAGAGCTGTCAAGTATCCGCGAACGGCAGCGCACGGACCTGCGTGAGCCGCGACGCTATAAGGTGACCATCTACAACGACGACTTCACGACGATGGAGTTTGTGGTTCAGGTGTTGACACAAGTGTTTTTCAAGAGCGAGTCCGAGGCCGAGGCGCTCATGCTGCAGGTCCACCATTCCGACAAGGCGGTGGTGGGCATCTACAGCTACGACGTCGCCACGTCGAAGGTGCGCAAGGCCACCGCAATGGCCCGCGAGTCGGGCTTCCCGCTACGTCTTACCGTTGATCCTGAGGATCTTTGAACATTCTTTGACCTAAAGGTACAAAGCGTACTAAAGAAACGATTAGAACTTTTATGGCAGAAATACATCAGACCCAACGCACCGTCAAGGTGCTGAACGACACGATGAAGTGCTGCAAGGAGTACCGTCACGAATTCATCATGCCCGAACACCTG
>JAEEGF010687909.1_pt1 | contig 16570 bp, 13 predicted proteins | sample 9134171 | NCBI WGS metagenome assembly JAEEGF01 (sample SAMN16246542, study PRJNA631951) | gut metagenome | biome: gut microbiome; feature: rumen; material: AP-attached | host: Bos | place: Iran: Karaj | collected 2018-10
GGAACAACTGTTACATTGTCCCTTGTTCTCTTGTACTACTCGTTGCTGCAAACATGTCAAAGAGCTATCGTTTAGCGCCACACCAGTGGCGAAAAGCGGTGCAAAGGTACTGCCATTTTTGAAACTGACAAATTTTTTAGCAACTTTTTTTCATCGAAGTTATTAACAATTAGTCGAAAAATTGACTCAATCAACTGTTAACCAGTCGATTGAGTCAAGAAAAAATTTTTTATTTTTTTTGAATTTTTCTTTGTCCCCTAGAGGATGACAAGTCAAAATCAAGGCATCATGCGGAAAACGCGGATTCCGATGTTGGTCTTGGAACGCTCCAAGTACTTGAATAGCGGCTTGGACTCCAGCATGACTTTTCCTCCGCTCATCGAGGCGTCGAGCAGATAGGGGTCTCCCTTGTCGTCGACGATGACGATTCCATTGTGGGAAACATCAAGTCCTTCGGTCTTGGTCACCAGGGAAATGAAATCACCCGAGCGCAAGGCAGCCTTCACATCCTTGTCGTTGAGCCATGAGCGCTTGAGGTAAGGGAAGCGATGCTGGCGCAACTCGTAACGCTTGATTTTCTCAACCATGGCGCTGTCGTTCTTGAGTTGGCGGTATTGGCCAGGATTCTTTGACATATAATCGATGTTCTTGACCAGGGTGTCGGCATGGGGCAGGTCGGGCGTGACCTCGACGAGATTGCCACGCATGTGATTATCGATGATCCACTCACTGATGTAATGTATGCGGCTAGAATAGTCACTCATCTCGCCACCGCGGTAGCGCACATTCTCGATATTGGCGGCAAAGTCGCGCCATGAGAGACGCTGATTGAGCGTGGCACGGGTCAAGGCATAGAGCGTCTCGATAAAAGTGAGGCAGTCCAGTTCATGGATGTTGATGGTGAGGATTTCCTCATCGGCCTCCAGCGTGTGGGCGACATAGGGAGTGCCCAACAACTGGCGCGCGTAGAACTCGATCAACTGATTGGCATCATTCAGGCCGCTGTCATGCCCTTTTTTCAACAAATCATTGATGACTGTTGTGTCGCTGTCGCAATGGAAACGCATCTGCGCCATCGTGGCAGCCTTCGCCACCTGCTGGGATTCCTGCTTGGGGGTACACGAGACCAAGAGGATAATTAGCAAGAAGAATATTTTTTTCATCGTAATCTTGTTTTTGTAGTTTCAAGCACAAAAGTACAAAAAAACTCAATCTAGCGACCAAAGAGAAAGATTTTTTGGCCATATTCCTCATTATTTATATAAGAATATATAGGACAGGCGGCCCATAGCGGGTCGCCTGTCGTGATGCCAGATATAAAAACCGGTTTATTCCCTGGTCAGCAGAATGTCAATCAGATCGGTCACGTCGGCAATAGTGATCGCGTTGTCGGCATGGACGTCGGCATTCAGCTCATTAAAGATAGGCACTTCGTAACCCAACAGGTAGTCGATCAGAGTGGTCACGTCGGCAATAGTAATCTTACCGTCGTTATTCACGTCACCAATCAAGACAGGAGAATGAGACTCTGTCACGCTGATGGCATAAAGTTCCCACTTGTCGCTCACAGGCGAATGTTCAGCGTCATCTGGCACGATTCCTGCCAGCAGATGCTGACCGCCAGCCATGGCCCTAACGATGCCCGTCATCGAATAACCATAATTCACCCTGATTGAACTTGCTGGATCGAAGGTTGACATATCCTGCCAATAGCCCTGCTTAACCGTAGTCACAAAAGCTCCCGGCAGGTTCTCGACGTTAACGTCGCCGTCACTCTTGGGAACAACCATCACAAAGGTGGAGTCATTGAGCTGCTCGCGGCAGAATGCCATCTCGATATCCACATACTCCTGCGGCTTGGGCTCAACCATGAAATAGTTTTCTTGCTCAACAAAATTAGCGGGCAGGAAGGTATTGGGCACATAGGGCTGAGCTGCCGTGGGAACGGGCATAACACTCAACTCAATGGTGGGATTGTCACGGTCGGTGAGTTTGCCAATCACGGTCTGTCCCAGCAACAGGCTGCCCTGCATCGACTGCTCGCCGTCTCCAGTTGAGGCGGGTTCCTTGAGAATGAGTTGCGCCCAGTTGCTCTGGTCAAATTCCTTATCAACAATTGAGCCAGGCAACGGCAATGACTGCGTGTTGAGACTGGGATTAACTGCATCGCCATTATCGTCTTTTACCCAAAGCCACTTGTTCTGGTCATTCAGCCACACACCTGTCAAATCGTTGGCGACAACGTATTCCTTGCCCACGACACCCTTGCTGACGATATCGGCAAGCGACATTACATTGCTCTTGACCACACCCACCAGCCTATCGGCCGTGTAGTAACCGCCGTTAACAAAGTCAAAGTCCTGAGTCTGGGTCGAGTAGTTTCCGTTATCGTTGAAAATCACCTTGGCCGGCATCGTCGTGCGATCACCCGTGTAAACCCAGCGGTAAACGAGGTTGCCATTGGGAGAGGTACCCACGGGTTCAACAAGCGCCTCACCCGGCCAAGTATAACCAGAGTAGAGGGTCGTCATGTCATATGCCCAAATGTGAGGATCGGCAAAGGAAGCGCTGTTCTCAAAGTAGCAGTAAACCACATCGTCGCCCAGGCTTGTCGCGCATGACGGGAGCGTTGTGGTTTCTTCCTCCACAGGCACAACCGTGTATCCCGAGTAACCATCATAGATGAAGTAGTGGTCACCAGGTGTCAAGCCTTCGATATTGGCCGTCTGGCCGCCATGACCATTGTTGATGATGATATTGAGCGATGGCGTCTCCTGCGAATAGTGGTACCACATCTGGTTATTGTAACTGTGGTCCTTCTCGGAGAGCAGTGTTCCAGGCCATTCACCAAAGTTTTCGGTTTCACTGATCCAGGCATAGATGTAGGGATCGGCCTCAGCGCTCACATATACATTCACCGTGTTGTTAGGCGCAATGGTATAGGTCCTTGCCACCTGATTGATGACGGTGCCATTGTGGAGCACACCTGCCCGCAACGTGTAGCTACCATCTTCAGAGAACGTCACATTGCCATTATAGTTGATCTGGGTGCCATTGGTGGGAGAAGGCTCAGAGCCATCGGTGGTATAGACAATCACTGCATCGCTGTTGCTGGCAACGAGGCAAGGCGAAATGGCATCATTATAGTTGCCGCTAGGCAGATCAATCGATACAAAGGGATTGTAAAGCGCCTGGATATAGGTTGCCGTGAGGTCGTAAGCCACATTGTCCCTGAAGTCGATGAAGATATCACTGGTCACGCCATTGATATCGGCCGTTTGAGTAGCACCGCTGCCATAACTGAGGATGAGGTTCATCTTGTCGGTTTCAACGGTTGCATGCAGCCAGTTCACACCGCCCACAATCACATGGTTGTCAGTACTGAACTGCCATCCGGGGAAGGCACCTGTGAGGGAATTGTCCTGGTCATCAAACGCATACATGTAAGGCGGATTGCCTCCATCATATTTCACATAGACCCTGATCTTGCCGTCATCGGCAAAGCCATCCACCACATAATCGCGGGTCACAATGCTGTTAGGACGCACCTGTCCGTTGGCCAGCACACCCACCTTGAGGGTTGTAGTCTGCTCGAAGGAGAAGTCTTTACCCTCGGCTTCAGTGATCTGCGGGCTAAAGGCGTTAGGCGCCTTGCCATCGGTAGTATAAACCAGCACGGTTCCATCGGTGGAAGGCTTCACGTTCACCTGAATGGGCGAACTGTAGTTACCACTGCTCTTGCTTATTACGGGATAGCCATAGACGAGGTCCTGCTTGACATTGTTGTCCACCTCATCGGCCAGCGATGAGGTAATGCTCAAGCGGCAAGTGCCCTCGGTGTTGCACCACACCTGAGTGAATCCGTCAGGGACGCCAGCGTTGACGGCTTCGTCACCCAGCTGCAGATAGAGTTCACCCTTCTCACCGGTCACGCGCCACTGGATGCTGTAGCTGCCAATCTTTTCGGAGGCCCATACGGTGCTCTCGTTGGTAATGCCGGCAGTGCGGCGCGCCTTGATGAAGCGGACGATGAGATCATGCCAATCGGGATGCATGAAGTGGGGATAGAACAAGCAGGGCGTGCCCGGCATGGCCAGGATAAAGCAGTTGGCTTCAACAATCTGGCTGTTGACACGGTGCATGTAGTTGCTGTTGCTGGCATCGGTGGGCAGATCCTTGAAGGTATCATGGTTGTCGATGAAAGTCACAGCAAAACGTTTGAAGCGATGATCCCAAATGAGGCCGTCGTACTCCAGCTTGCGGAAGCTGTGGCCCGAACCGTCGTTAAATGCCTGCCTAATCTGCTCCTGCAAGGGGAAGTCGAAGGCTGCACTCTGGAAACCGCCCTCATCATACACACCTTTAATCCACGATTCAATATCGCCCGTTGTGCCCCAGAACTCACCCACCGAGAATGTGGGTCTCACCGTAGTGTTGTAATAAGCGAAATGCTTGGGCTCAAAACCACGTGCGTAGTCGTAGCGGAAACCGATGTAGCCCAGTTCATCCTTGAGGTAGCGCAGATAGGTGATAATCTTCTGCTGCGTGGCGGGGCTGTGATGGTCCACATCACGGGCCCAAGGACCCTTGCCTGCATCGCCACCGCAGTCGGTGTTGCCACTACCTCTGCCGCTCTCGTCGTCCCAGCAGATGTCCCTGCACTTGCCGTATTCATCCCAATCCCACTGGATGCTGTAAGTCTTGCCTGTCGTGGGGCCGATTACGTTGATTTCATCAACGAAGTCGGCAGCAAATTGCTCACCACTCCATGTGCTCAGACCGCCCTTGTGGTTGGCGACCACATCCTCCATGGCACCCGTGCCAGCCGCCTTGTAGGCGCTGATGAGGTTGATGAGTTCCGCCTCGGTGCCAAAGTAGCTCTTGGGCGTCCATGTTGTGCCGTTAACATTATAGGTCTCGCCACGGTTGTGGTCAAGGTAGAACACAGGGACGAAGCCCATACAGTCGGGGTTATTGATGATGTCCCCGTAGCGGGTACATACCCACGAGCCGTTGTGGCCTGCACGCCAAGCCTTGCCCTCGGTGACGAAGACTGTCTGGTCGGAGCACACCGTGGCACCACTCTGCGGGAGCCACAGCAGGTCAATATAGGGTGCGATGTTATCCTTCTGATTCAACAACTCGGCCCAAGTGGTGACGGGGAGATACCACTCATCGTTTTCGCCCCAACCGGCACCATACATCGTTGCCATCGTCTGACCGGCGTGCCCATCGGCCTGACGGAAGCTGTCCCAAAAGAAACCTTGCAACACGACTCCACCGTAGCCCGATGGCCACCCTTGAGCCATTAGGCCCATTGTGGAGAACAAAGCTAAAGCTAATAGCGTAAAAATCTTTTTCATAATTCTAAAAATGATAATCGTTAATATTCCTGAACCTAATCTTGATGCAAAAATAAAAAACATCTGAAATAATGTCAAGATTTTATATCAGATTTTTGAAAAAAAATAAACGTTTTCAACACTTGAGTGTCTAAAAAAGTGTAATTTAGCAGTCTGAAAAAGATATGATGAAACGTTTATTGATCACATTGACCGCCCTGATGCTGGTGGCTGGCAGCCTGTGGGCCAAGGATGACGAGGTCATCGTGACCCGCCAGATCACGATGGCTCAACGTGGCGCATTGCCCGAAAAGACCATCGACGTGGAAATGAAACGCCTGGCGTTCAACAAGAAAGCCGATGCAGGCCTCATCGCAGCCATCACCCAGATCATGGATACCATCGCCCTGGAGGATTACCAGAACCGCACGTTTGTGGTGCTGCTGGAAGCACGGGGAGATGGGGAGATCGCCATTGCCGTTCGCAACGACGACATTGTGACGCGTGGCAGGCAGGACGCCACCATCTACTATGGCGACCTGGCGCATGAGCGCTACCACTTTGTGGTGCTGACAGGCAAGGACAACGGCGAGCTGCTGGAACGCACATTCAAGCGGCAAGGCAAGGTGAAGTTTGTGCAGGAGTTCGAGATGGTGGACTACCCCACCCCGCGCTACCCTACCAACATCATTGGCCAGTGGTCAGCAGCCAAGGGCTTCAAGTGGCTCACGGTCATCATCAACGAGGAGCCTGACGCCGACCGGGACTCGTTTGACCGCCCGGCTAGGGCATTAGATTAATCCCAAACACGATATAATACGATGAACGAAGACCTTAAAAACAACCGGAATTATGTGATTGCCATCGGACGCCAGTTTGGCTGCGGTGGTCGTGAAGTGGGTCAGCGCGTGGCCCAACTGCTGGGCATCAACTACTTTGACAAGGAGCTGCTGATCGAGGCATCCAAGGCCAGCGGCATCAACCCCGAGATGTTTGAGGCGGCCGACGAACGCACACCCAAGTTCTTCCCCAGCCTGTGGCCGCTGAACCTGGCCATGGCGGGCTCGACCTTCATGGGCGATGTGACCACGACCGACGACAGCATCTACAATGCCCAATGCCAGGTGATGAAAGACCTGGTGGACCGTCAGTCATGCGTCATCGTGGGGCGCACTGCCGACTATGTGTTGCGCGACCACTGTCCCGTCATCAGCGTGTTCCTGCACGCCCCCATCGACGACCGTGTGAAGCGCATCATCGAGCGTGGTGACTGTGACACGCGCGAGGCCGCCGAAAAGCGCAGCGAGAAGGCCAACAAACTGCGCGCCGAGTACTATAACTTCTACACCGACAAGCAGTGGGGCCACGCCGAGAGCTACGACTTGTGCATCGATTCCAGCCTGCTGGGCATCGAGGGCACCGCACAACTCATCATCGACTTCGTCCACCGCCGACTTAAATAAAACGACAACTCGCTTTTTATAATAGGAAAATAATAAGTACAATAAATACAAATTTCTGTCTATCAGTATTTTGTGTTTATTGTATTTCTTATTGTCAATCCTATTTTGTGGCAAGTCAGTATATCAGGCAGTAAATCATCGCAATGTTGATGATTTCAGTGACCTGCAAAACGCGAAATGACGCGCGAATACTTGTTGTCTTCAGTAATTGTCTGTAACTTTGCAGCCAAGAAGCATCCTCATAGTTGAACGATATAACAAGATACAGATATGAAACACATTCTCCTATTTGCTGTTCTCATCCTTGGAGGACTTTCAGTCCAAGCGGCCACTGATGCTGAATTTGAGACCTTCAATATCACTTGGTCCAAGGTCAAAACGCTGGTTGAGAACAATCCTGACAGCATCAAGACCCTGATTAATCGCGTGATAGAATGCGATAACACTCTAGAGCCCGAGGAACTGTTGATAGCTTATATGGGCAATTCCTATTTTGCTGGAAATTCGCTTGCTAACGAGAGCGGTGACGTAAATAAGGCGCTGAGAGATGGCAACATAGATCAAGCAATGGCGTTAATCGAAGAGGTTATTGACCGAAATCCGTTGTCACTGACCAACAACTATACCTATTATGCATGCGCCATGAGAAAGAATCCACAGATCAAAGACATCAACGGCAATGATGTGGACGAAAAACTTAAACAAGCAGTAAATAGATCTAAACTACTGTTAAAAGCCATTTACTTCAGTGGCAATGGATCACAGCAATTCCCCTTCAAGGTAACCTCGATCGATGACGAATACACCTTTATGCGTCAGGGACTGGAATTGCCACGTCCAACCAACCAGTCATTGACCGAAGACGGCCACGATTTGTTCGAGTTACCAGACCACACATCCAAACGTTTTACTGGTCGAGAAATCCACTTTGATGCTTCGCGCATCCTGGAAATTGAGATGGAAATGTTCAATAGGCCATAAACAGGGAACAAAAGAAGCACGAACAATAGACAGAACATTAAAATAAAATATGAACAAGACATTCTTATTTTTATTAGTCGCTGCTGTGACTTTATTCTCGGCCCATGCACAGACAAAAGCAGACTTGAGCGAAGCTGCTATAGAAAGCCTGGACAAGGCTGAAATGCTGACCCACTCAGGAATGACCGAGGCCGCGATGGAGATCCTGAACAAGCTAGACAAGGAGAACCCCAACAATTACTATGTGCTTTGGGAGACGGCCTATACCTACTGGTTTTCAGGTGAATACAAAAAAGCTTTGGAACTATGCAAACGGATGGAAAACCATCCAGCCGCCTCCTTTCATGCCTATCAACTCGAGGGTGACTGCCTGCATGGGATGGGAAAAGAGAAAGAAGCCATCAAGGCTTATAACCGCGGTCTTGAGCGCTTCCCCAACAGTGCCCTGCTCTATATTGAACAAGGAAAGATAGCAGAAGAGAAACAGGATAACGATAAAGCCATCAAAATGTATGAAAAAGCCATCGAAGCAGATCCAAGTGAGCCGTGGTCCTACCGCTTCCTGGCATATCTTTATCTCGAGTCAGACACGCCCTTCTGGTCCGTCATGTATGGCGAGGCGGCCCGCCTGCTGACCATGGATAACGAAGCATACAAGGAAGATACTGAAGGATTGAGTGCCTTATTGAATTATGTCTACTATGACAACATCGGCCTCGGCATGCCCACCAACACCCAGGGAGACTCCCTTTTCATTGTAACCACGTTTACCGAACGAAATGAAATCGCCTACTCAACCGACACCATGCAAGTGTACGTGCCATTGCCTGTGGCATTCAATCAGGAAATGACAACAGCGTTGATACCCGAAGAAACAGCAATGAAAACCAAAAGGGAGTTAACGCTTCAATCACTCATTGATACGCGTGGACGCTTCATCGATTCGTTCTTTGAACGATTCACCGACTACTATGACGTGCCCATTTTCGACTACCAACGCCTAGTGCGTCAGAGTGGCCATTGGCAGGCCTATAATATGATGTTGTTCGGGCTGGCAGACCAAGAGGGCCTCAACCACTGGTATGAGACCGATCCAACCGCACGAGAGCAGATGGAAGCGTTTACCAAATGGTATGAAGAACATCCATTCACATCGACAGCCGAGAGACCCACCCTGGCCACCAAAGTGTACCGCCAAATCAACCTTGGCGTTCCCACAAATGAAGAGGTTTCCGATGCCAAGGGTTGTCGCAAGCACAACGCCGACGCCCTGCGCCTCATCCGCTGGTGGCAAGAACAGCCATACAACCCCAAGAGTTACATGCTCATGATAGTGCACAACTTTCTCGACAATTGGTGCACCTACTCTGACGAGGTGACGATAGAGATTCTTGACTGTAGCATCTTGGACTCCGAAGAGGGCTTTGCGACCATGATGTTTGCAATGGCCGAATACGGACTTGAGCACAAGGTGAAGGCCCTGGGAGAGGAAGGTTTCGCCTATGGTTTCAAGAAGGCGCTCGCCTATCTCGACAAAAACCGTGCGGTGATTGAAATTCCCCAACGAGTCGAGGAATGCCTGAAGATGACGCCTGAACAACTCGACCAGCGCATCCACGAGGAATACCAAAATAAACCTTGAGGCACCATAACCCGAATAGAAAAACCGAGGGCGCATCGGCATGCCCTCGGTTTTTTGTGCGGTTCTACCTCAGTAATGCATGTAGAGACGCAAAATCTTGCGTTTCCAACCATGAGACAATAGTCTTTTCGATAAATGATTAAAATTTCTTAAATTTCGTGATATATTTATTGTTTTTCGATAAATAAATATATCTTTGCAGCGGAATTATCAATTAAAAGAATTGTTCATTATGAAAAAGACATCTACAACAACATTAAGAATTGTGTGCGTTTTTGCGCTCATCTGCATCGCCCTGTGGGTAGCGTTCTACGCTAACCAGACTTACTATGTTCTGACTACGGGCAGCGGTAAAGGGGTGATTAACTGGGGTTCGCCGAATATGGGCGGCAAGCTGACGATGTTTGTCATCAACCGTATCCTGATTCTCACTATGGCGGGGCTGATGGCTGCATTCGTGTTCAACATCCTCAAGCATCTCAAGGGAGGCACGATTTTCAACCGTGCCAATGTGGTGCTGCTTTGGATCATGGCTGTGGTGCTGCCCATCCACTCGTTTATCAGCGACAACATGGGTTTTGCCTGCTCGGCCACCGACCAGTATGAATGGTGCCTGACCGACACCCCGTTTGTATATGCGATTGTAGCTGTAATCGTCGCTATGCTCTATAAGCTGGCCTACGATGCTGCCGAGGAACAGAAGTTAACCATCTAATCCCCCTAGTGCGCTATGATTATCGTAAATCTTGATGTAATGATGGCCCGCCGCAAGATGTCGCTCAACGAACTGAGTGAACGCGTGGGCATCACCGTAGCTAACCTCTCGATCTTGAAGACCGGCAAAGCCAAGGCCGTACGCTTTTCGACGCTCGACGCCATCTGCCGCGTCCTGGACTGCACCCCAGGCGACATTCTCGAATACCGCCCGGACATCGAGTAGAAGAAATAGGGAACTCTACAGCTATCTGCTTCATTTTTTTAAATTTATCACAGATTTGTTGGCTCACCAATATCCACGGTGGGCTTTTTGTCAATTATGGGTCTTATTCACATCTTTTAGGATGGAAAGGTTGTGGGGGTGCGGGATTATGTGTAAATTTGGCGTTCTTTTTTGTGAAACCCGCATTATCAATTAGAAAATGACTGATAAGATCACCAATAAAATCACTAAGATTGTGTTGACTGGCGGCCCCTGCGCCGGCAAGACGACGGCTATGGCACAAATCATCGAGCACTTCAGTAGCCTGGGCTTCCAGGTGTTTGCCATCCCCGAGGTGCCCACGATGTTCAGCAGTGCCGGCATCAACTACCTGACCCATAACAAGGCCCTGTTTTTTGAGGCCGAGAAATCTACATTGAACATCCAGCTGGCCCTTGAGGACCACTTCGCCAAGATGGCTGCCCAGTGCAGCAAGCCCGTGCTCATCGTGTGCGACCGCGGCACGATGGACATCAGCGCATACGTGTCTCCCGAGATTTGGGAGGCACTGACCGAGGAGATGGGCACCAACACTGTGAAGCTGCGCGATGCCCGCTACGAGGCCATCCTGCACATGGTAACCGCTGCCGCCGGTGCCGAACAGTTCTATACCAACGAGAACAACAAGTTCCGCAGCGAGGACGTGGAGATGGCACGCGAGCTTGACCGCAAGGTGCTGAGCGCCTGGACGGGACATCCCCACCTGCGCGTGATCGGCAACCACATGGACTTTGACGACAAACTGCGCCAGGTGCTCAACGAGATTTCGACCGTGCTGGGCGTGCCCAGCCCCATCGAGAAGGAACACAAATACATCGTCGAGGTCACTGGCGATATTCCTGACTATACCGAGAGCGAGATCACCCAGACCTATCTGCTGAGCGAGCCCGGCACCGAGATGCGCGTGCGCAAACGCGGCTGGCAGGGCAGCTATGTCTATTTCCAGACCATCAAGAAGACCGTGAGCAGCGACAAGCAGATCGAGACCGAACGCCGCATCACCGCACAGCAGTATGTTGACTTGCTGCAGCTGGCCGACCCCAACCGCAAGCCCATCAGCAAGATGCGCAAGTGCTTCGTGTGGAAGAACCGCTATTTCGAGCTGGACACCTATATCGAGCCTAAACTGGGTATGCAGATTCTGGAGCTCGAAGGTGTCAAGGAAGGCGACGAGGTGGAATTCCCGCCGTTCATCAAAATCATCGAGGACATCACCGGCACCGAGAAGTACTACAACTACCTGCTCTCGCTGCGATAACCCAGCAAATGGCCGCGGCCATGCCACGGAATACAGAACCAACGAAAAATCCCTTGGGCAATGCCCAAGGGATTTTTCTTTTACTGGTCTGCCAGCAGGTTAGTTGGCCTTGTACTTGTAGATGTCCACGAGTTTCACGTCAAACACGAGGGTGCTGTAGGGCACTAACAGGTCGTTCATCTTGCTGGAGCCGTAGCCTTGCTGATAAGGGACAATCACCGTGCAACTGTCGCCCACGTGCATATGGGTCAAGGCAATCATCCATCCTTCCACATTCTGGCTGACCATCGAGCGGTAGATGCTGTCGGTCGAAGTCGACGTGTAGGACGAGTCGATGGGAGTTCCATTATACAGGCTCAAGTGATACTTCACGTCAACGGTGGATGTGAGCAGCGGCACAAGGTTATTCTTCGTGAGTTCCCTGTCGTTGTGCCAGCGGACAAGCGTTGTGGCCGAGGGGTCCCAAGAAGCCGTAATCTTGGTATATTGCCCCGATGATGCCTGCTGCTGGTACCATGCGTCGTTGGCCTCACGCCAGTCCTTGTATTGGTCCTCAACGGTGCTACCCAAACAGGAATCCAGCATCGTGATTGCCACGACAGCCATGATGACCGTATAGAAAAACTTCTTCATTATTATAGGCGTTAGGTGTTAGGTTGTAGGTGTCAGGTTCTAGGCATTAGGATAGGCAACTAAAGCCTAACACCTAATGCCTAAAGCCTCTAAAAAGATTACATCAGTTTGCGCAGGACGTTGTTCAGGCTGCACTCGCGGGCGAGGATGGCGGGCAGGTCGGCGATAGCGACGCGCTCCTGCTGCATGGTGTCACGGTCACGCAGGGTGACGGTGTTGTCCTCCAGCGTCTGGCCGTCGACGGTGACGCAATAGGGTGTGCCGATGGCATCCTGACGACGGTAGCGCTTGCCCACGGTGTCCTTGTCCTCGTAGTGGCAGGCGAAGTCAAACTTCAACATATTCATGATCTCGTGAGCCTTCTCGGGCATACCGTCCTTCTTGACGAGCGGCAGGATGGCGCACTTGATGGGGGCCAGAGCCTTGGGCAGGTGGAGCACCACGCGGGTGTCGCCGCCTTCAAGCTGCTGCTCCTCGTAGCTGGAGCACATCACCGACAGGAACATGCGGTCCACACCAATCGAAGTCTCAATGACGTAGGGGGTGTAGCTCTCGTTCAGCTCAGCATCGAAGTACTGGATCTTCTTGCCCGAGAACTTGGCGTGCTGGCTCAGGTCGAAGTCGGTGCGGCTGTGGATACCCTCCACCTCCTTGAAACCGAACGGCATCTTGAACTCGATGTCGGTAGCGGCATTGGCATAGTGAGCCAGTTTCTCGTGGTCGTGGAAACGGTACTTCTCGTCACCCAGGCCCAGGGCCTTGTGCCAGCGCAGACGGGTCTCACGCCAGAAGTCAAACCACTTCAACTCCTCACCGGGACGCACAAAGAATTGCATCTCCATCTGCTCGAACTCGCGCATACGGAAGATGAACTGGCGTGCCACAATCTCGTTGCGGAAGGCCTTACCGATCTGTGCGATACCGAAGGGGATGCGCATACGGCCGGTCTTCTGCACATTCAGGAAGTTCACAAAGATGCCCTGAGCGGTCTCGGGGCGCAGATACACGTCCATCGTCGAGTCGGCGCTGCTACCCATCTGGGTCTTGAACATGAGGTTGAACTGACGAACGTCGGTCCAGTTCTTGGTACCGCTCACGGGGTCAACAATCTCATAATCAACGATAATCTGCTTCAACTCGGCCAGGTCGTTGTCGTTCATTGCCTTCTCGTAGCGGGCATGCAGCTCGTCACGCTTCTTCTGGTTCTCCAGCACGCGGGGGTTGGTGGCGCGGAACATTGCCTCGTCGAACTTGTCGCCAAAGCGCTTGGCGGCCTTCTCACACTCCTTGTTCATCTTCTCCTCGATCTTGGCGATCTCGTCCTCGATGAGCACGTCGGCGCGGTAGCGCTTCTTGCTGTCACGGTTGTCGATCAAGGGGTCGTTAAACGCATCCACGTGGCCCGATGCCTTCCAGATGGTGGGGTGCATGAAGATGGCGCTGTCGATGCCCACGATGTTCTCGTGCAGCAGGGTCATTGCCTCCCACCAGTAACGCTTGATATTGTTTTTCAGCTCTACGCCGTTCTGTGCATAGTCATACACGGCGCCCAAGCCGTCATAGATTTCACTCGAAGGGAACACAAAGCCATATTCCTTGGCGTGTGACACGATCTTCTTGAAAACGTCTTCCTGTTTTGCCATTGTAGTTTTATTGTTATTATATTTGAATGTTTTTTATTTCAAGCTGCAAAGGTACATAGAATTCTCGGAATTCAGCACTTATGTGAGCGTTATCCTTCCATGAAGGCTTTGATTTTCTCATAGTAGCCATTGGAGCCGACGAACTCATACCCGATGTAGTCAGCGCTGTTGTTACCCTCTATCAGTTGGACAAAATCACTGGAAATGGCTACGTCCCAGCCGACGAGCGCCACACGTGGCAGGCGCTGCGCAGCCTCGATACAGGTTGCCATCACCTCGTTCCAGCGCGGCACTTTGAAGCCTAACATCACGATATCGGTCCCGGGGTGCACAAACACAAGATCACCGGCTTTGGAGGTTCCGCCAGATGTCACGATACCCAGCGCGGTATCCACCTCATAGTAATATCCGCCTGTGGCGGTGTTATCGACCAGTGTATCTCCTACCCCAGCCCTAAGGAATGCCTTCATCACCCGCGCGGTGCCATCGGGCCGACAGGCCGTGAGTACCCTGACGGTATTGACCGACCTGTTGCCAAACACCAAGAGGGGATGCTGCACAATCAGTTCCTCAAGCAAGATATCCTCGTCGCACAAGGCCTGGAACAAGCGGCGCAAGCCTTCATCATCCATGCCGGCACATTCCAGCATCCTGATGCCATCGCCCTGTTTGCCTCCTGCGGGCTTGGCGATGACCGAAGGATAACGCGCGATAAAGGCCTTGAAGTCCTCAAACGAGGCATCTTTCACCCACAACCATCCACGATGAACAAAATCCTTGAAGAATTCATTGAATTCGGGCTTATTCTTGAAGTAATGGACATCGGTCGGGTCGTTATACTTGCGCTCCAGCGCCAAGCGGCGGTAATGGGTCAGGCACTTGCTGCGCAGGGGGTTGCTATATCGCCAAAAACCTCCCGCGATGTACTGGTCGATGTGCGCACCATGACGCACAAATGCCGACAGATAGTCGAACAGGTGATAAAAGCGGCTGTACCCCGACTGTTGCGACAGTGCAGCCACCTCGTTATAAATTCTCTTGAAATACCTGAAAACAATACCCAAATTCATGTTCTTGCGCCTCATTAATTGGTCAAAGGAGCCCGCAAATATACGTCTTTTAGAGCACTTTGCCAATTATTGGGTCAAAAAAGACTCAACGCAGCATGTCAATCACCTCATCGAGGTCACCGTCGTTGGCCGATGGTTCCACGCCCAGCAGGTAGCACAACAACGGATAGATACATACGTTGCGGAAGCGGTCGGCCTTCTCGTAACCCACCTTAAAGTCGGGGCCAATGGCGCGGAATCCCACCTGCATGTCGGCTGCCAAGTGGTCAAAGCCGTGGCTGCCGCGTTCCTTCTTGGAGGGTTTGTCGTCAAAGTGCCAACCCACATCGGGCAGTACCACCACGTCGCCCATATTGGGGTTGGTACCATAGTTCAGGTAGGCAGGCAACTCCCCACGTTTCCAAGCGCGGATGTGGTCAACACCCTGCAGGGTATTGTAGATGGAATCGATATACTGCGGTTCCTTGGCATAGATGAGCGTGGGATAATCGTTGCAGAAGCGCTCGTACCAATGCTTGGGCAACACGTCATTGATGTTCACAAAGCGCTTGGGGTCAACGCTGGTCATGCCGTGGTCACCAGTGATGATGAGGTTAACCTTATCGGCAAAGGGCAGCATCTGGATACGAGCCCACAATTTGCTCAGCAGCAGGTCCATGTCTTCCAGCGCACGGCGTGTCATACGGTTCATGGGGCCGTAATTGTGACCACTGCGGTCAGGCTCCTCAAAGTAGGCCATCACCAGATGGGGACGCTTGTCCTCGGGCAACTTGAGCAGACGGATGATTTCGTCCACGCGGCCAGGGAAGTCGATTTGTTCGGTCTGGTAGTCATGCCAGTAGGTGGGATGTTCGCCCTTTATTGACACATCGCTGCCCACCCAGAAGACCGTCGCCGTCTTCACGCCCTGGTGCTTGGCGGTGAGCCACACAGGATCACCACCGTAATAGCGTCCGTCGGAGCGCGTATCCTTGTTCTTCAGCGAGAACTCCACACCGCGCTCACGGTCCCAAAAGATATTGGTGATAATGCCGTGGTGGTCGGGTACGAGGCCTGTCGCCAGCGTGTAGTGGTTGGGGAACGTCTTGCTCGGGAATGACGGTTGCATCACCGCCTTGACGCCTTCGCGTGCCAACTGGTTAAGGAACGGCACATCATAGGCATCCAGATAGTCCCAACGCAACCCATCCAGCGAAATAATCACCGTATAATTGTCACGTCCAGCCGCCCATCCCCTAACCGGCACCACTGCCAACAATACTAACAAATAAATAAGCCTTCTAATCATCATGTGTTCAGTATTAATATCAGTTTAGTCCATATTTACTCAATTGCATGCCCGTCGGAGACCCGCCCGTCGAAGATTCGCCCGTGTGGGCACTGGTCGGAGACCAGTTCATGTGGTTAACCCATTGTGGAGAACGCCGCCACGGGCGGTGGACTCCACTGTGGGTCTCTAGGCGCCACAGTGGGCACTGGTCGGAGACCAGTTCATGTGGTTAACCCATTGTGGAGAACGCCGCCACGGGCGGTGGACTCCACTGTGGGTCTCTAGGCGC
>JAEEGF011071836.1_pt1 | contig 16570 bp, 9 predicted proteins | sample 9134171 | NCBI WGS metagenome assembly JAEEGF01 (sample SAMN16246542, study PRJNA631951) | gut metagenome | biome: gut microbiome; feature: rumen; material: AP-attached | host: Bos | place: Iran: Karaj | collected 2018-10
CCTCCTGTCCGACTACATACTTGTCCAGATACGCCTTGATCTGGTCGGGTCTTTTCAACTGAATCTGTCTCATACCCATTAATACGGCCGGCGGGTGAAAATCTTTCAAGCCCGAACTCGCTACCGTGCCCGTGGGTCCCTTTGTCGCACCTACTGGCTCGAAAACCCCGCCATTCCGTTCCCGTTGGTCCTTGAAATGGACCTACAGACACACCCGGCCTTTGGTTTCGCCAAACTGCCGCACGTGAAGGAGTATTCTTTGAACCATATCAATGGTTGCGGTGCGTCACAGGCCGAAATCGGCCCCTGGTGCACGGGAGGCGTCCATCTGTCATCCTGCAGAGAGTGCGGATGTGCGGCAGTTTGGCGAGGTAGTCAACTTGTCAATAACTGCATAGACCATTCTATTGTTTTTTCGATATTTTGAAATATACTTCGAAATATTTTCTTATTTTTGCGAAGTATAGTTTAAACTTGTATGGATAAAGGAATCATCAAAACCATCATCGGTGAGAAGCAACGGGAAATCTCTCAAGTGAAACTTGTGAAACGTCCGGTATCATACGAGGATACCATGTGCTACGTAAACGTGGGTATCCGGCGGGCTGGAAAATCCTGGTTGCTGTTCCAGGATATCCAAGAACGGGTATCCGCCGCGAAGGCGATGTTCCAGGACTGCCTCTATGTCAACTTCGAAGATGAACGCATCTCGGATATCAAGTCCAAGGAACTCGGGCTGACCATTGACTGTTACCAGGAGATGTTCGGTCCCGGGAAACCATTGGTATATCTCGACGAAATCCAGAACGTGGACGGCTGGGAGAAGTTCGTTCGTCGGCTGGCGGAGACCGGATTCCGGGTGATGGTCACCGGCAGCAATGCCAGGATGCTCAGCAAGGAAATCGCGTCCACACTGGGAGGGAGTTTCGTCATCCGCGAGGTCTTCCCATTCTCCTGGCGGGAATACCTGTCCTACCATGGTGTCCGTCCCGGACCGAACTGGGAATACGAGCCCGATACCAGACTGGAGGTGAGGAGACGCTTCGACGACTATTTCTACAACGGCGGCTTTGCCGAATCGTTCCCCATCGTCGGAAAGCGCGAATGGCTTACCAGCCTGTTGCAGCGGATACTGCTAGGTGACATCCTCACCCGGCACAAGATCCGAAACGACCGCCAACTCCGGCTTTTGGTCCGGAAAGTGGCGGATAATGTGATGCAGCCGACCTCCATCTCGCGTTTCGAACATGTCATCAAGTCCTCCGGTGAGAAGATCAGCATCCCCACGGTGAAGGACTATTTGGAATACCTGGAGGAAAGCTACCTGATTTACTCCATCCCCAACTATGCCTCGCCGGACTCAGAGCAGGAGACGCTTCGCAAACGCTATTTCATTGACAACGGACTCCTGAACCTCTACCTTTACAAGGGGGAGACGAAACTGTTGGAAAACATGGTCGCGCTTTGGCTCAGGAAGCATTACTGGAATCCCGAGGAACCCCGTCTATTCTATTATAAGCGAGGCGATGTGGACCTGGACTTTTACATTTCCGAAGAAAAGACGGCCATCCAGGTTTCCTATGACCTCTCATCTCAAGAGACCCGCGACCGGGAGGCGGGAGCGCTCGTGAGTTTCAACAGGTCGTTCAAATTGGACCAGGCGCTGATCGTCACTTTCGACCAGGAAGAGACTTATGAAAGGGATGGTCTCACCATCGACGTGGTCCCGGTCTGGAAATGGCTTCTCCGTTTCCAATCCGACCCCGTCCAATGATCGGTGGAAGAGAGCGTGGTTCTATGAGTCTTTTCGGGAAGGGGAGTGGGGGATTTGATGACAGGGTTCATAGGCATGGGCATAATCTCCGGATTTCGTTATACCTTTCCAGAATGGATTGTTTGACGTCGTCGGGCATGTCCATCAAATTGCGATGGCTTTCAAACAATCCGGCGGGTTGGTGCTCAGGCAGGCGCCAATTCATGCCGCAGAACAGTGTATGATCCAACTCTGAGAGAACGAATCCTGCCATAACCTCGGCTGAATCAGAACGTATGCTCTTCGTGATCCCTTCATAGCCCCAGTCCGGCATATTGGGGAAAACCGTACGCTCGTCCAGCCTGAATCCTTCAGGAAGGACAAAGAGAGGCCATCGGCTTATCCGGAGGAAATCAAGCAGGCAGCCCTCTCCGGCGATGTCTCGAATGGCTTGCTCCGCAACGATGATGTACCCTATCAGACCCCAAAACAGAACTTTCTTCCGGTCGTCCCATAGGAAAGAGGGCGTAAACTCCCGGCTTCTTTCATCCAGATCCGGCTCTGCTTCCCGGATAATCCGGCAGCCGTCTTTCCTTCGAACTCTGAAGAGCCATTTCAAATCCCTCCAGAGAAACTCTCTCTCAAAATAGTATTTTACCTCGTCGAGGGAAATGGCCTGCTGAGCCCGTCTCTGTTCCGGAGTCATCCAGTGCCACTCCTCAATTGTCCTGGTTCTTTCTTTGGAGAAACGATAATCGGCGTGGGTCAATGTCAGAGAGAAAGGTTGTATTTCAACTTCGCTGATGATATCTTGGAGTGTCTTCAGGTCAATATTATCAGTCTTGATTCGTGTGAGTGTCACATGCAACCGATAGGGCCCGAGATGATAACCGTGATTGCCGAGTTCTGTCCGGACCTTGTTTACGATTGCTGAGAGTGCGGGCTGGTCTTCCCGGGCTGTAAGGTTTACGATATGCTCTGTCCCTGCTTGATTGGTAAATGCGTCTACCTTGTCAAAAGTGACGACCGGAGCGTTAATGCCGTATAGCGTATTGCGCAGGATACCGGCTACATCTCGGGCACCGTCCATGGTCAATTCATCCTCGATAAACGCAATGGTAAGATGAAAATGGTCGTACCATCTTTTAGGCACATGGGTCAGACGGGCTCTCAAATCCTGGAACCAGGGACTTTTGTGGTTCAGCGGGATGTGGATTTGGAGGTAGGATTTCATTATGTTGGTCAGTTTTTATTTGTTGCTAAAATAACAATTCGAGGTAAGAATTCCTAATGATTTTCTGGCGCGGTTTTTGTTTATATGGGCAGTCGGTCATCGGTTTTTCCGACACGACCACAACGAGTTCTTTGTCAAATAGTCAGGTATGCGTGCCTGACAGGTGATCGCGAGGTCACTCAGAGTAGCCTGTTGCCTTTGGGAGCAGGTGACGCCAACCGAGTCCGAAATGACCACGGTGGAGCATTACGCGAAACGTTGAACGTTTAAAGATAAACTAGCCATGAGTTTCTCTTCTCTTTCCGTTGCCGAGCAACACAATCTTATCGCCACCGCGAATGCCGCCGTGGTGCGTTTCGCCCGTCTCTTTGCCGACAAACTTGGCAACAGGCATTTCTTTTCCCGCGAAGATATCGAGGATATTGCCGGGAACACCATCATGAAGGTATGGCGTTCCATGGACAGTTATGACCCTGAAAAGGGGACGCTTTCCACCTGGGTCGGCCGCATCGCCGCAAACTGTGTCAAGGACGCTGTTGACTATAAAATGAAGCGTCTACCTGTTTCCGGGTCCATGTATGCCAAAAGGAAAAAGGACGATGAAGAGTGCGGCGCTGACGAGTATATCATGGACCCCGACGTGTTGAACACCATGAGTGAAAACAGCGCTGACGGTAGGGCGCTTCACTCGGATTTAAAAGAGTGCATTGACGAGGAGGTCGCTTCCATGAGTGACAAAAGACGTCGTATAGCGCGTATGATGAGTATGGGCTATTCTGCGAAGGAAATAGCCGAGGCCGAGGGCTGCAGCTGCAATGCCGTATACAAGTGCGTCTGGGATATTCGCGACGCGTTGAAGAAAGTGCTCTCCGAGTGGTGCGGTGATTCCGGTCGAGTCGCGTGCTGATGGGAAGGTTGACGGGCGGCGGGGCGGGCCTGCGGAATGACGGCTTTCAGCGATTCGCGTAGGCGGGAAGGCGCTTGACGCCGAACTCGCTCAGTTAGTCCCGCTCCGCGGTCCTAACTAGCGCTCAAACAGACGGCGTCATCCCGTTCCGGGACCGCTGCCTTCCCGCCTGCTCACTAGCAGCTGAAACCCGGATTCCGCAGGCCCATCCCCGCCGTCCGATCTGACCTTCCCAAAAGTTTTTTATAATAGCGTCCACCTACGGATTGGATATTTATTGCTTTTGATTGCAAAGAATGGGATTTGGTGAATTCAAATTTCAGATTTGGAAGAAGAATCATTCATTTAAGTTTTTTTTCATTTTTTGTATGGATTTGTATTCCGAATTTGAGTTATATTTGTAGAAACCGATGACCAATAATCATAACAAGGATGTTAGTCAACCACAGCGAAAAAACGATAGATCAAATCACGCACGTTGATGGTCGACCTCTTATGGGTGAACGACTGATGTTTCAACGTATCATGCAGGATTGCGAGAAGAGTTCTCTTAGGTGGCATGTATTTTATAATTTAGGAGTTGATCGCCCCATAAACGGGAAACCTCGTTTCGAAATTGATTTTCTTTTAGCTTGTGTGAAAGGCATTGTTATAGTTGAGGTCAAAGGTGGTAGGATGGAAATCCAAGATGGCCATTATATTCAACATGCTTATGGAGAATCGAAAGCCATTCCGGATCCTTTTCATCAGGCTGAAGAATATAAATGGGGTCTTTTCAATAATGACATTTTCTCACAGGATGAGATAGTTATTGCTACCGCTTGTGCTTTCCCGATGTCGTCTTTATCAGACGAGAATCTTTCTGAAAGGCTTTGGACCAAGAAAGAACATGAAAAGAAGGGTCTTCTCTTCACCGACTTTTGTATTCAAGTACTCGAAAAAGAAAAAGAGAGGAGTAATCTACACCATCCCGACCTCACAGATGAAAAGCTGGATTTACTTATTGGTCGGCGCCTTGCATCTTCTGTTTTCACGTCTTCTGATTATTCAAATAAAGAAGTTGACGAAGTCCTGGATTGGTTGCGTGTAAGTGACGAGAATACCCTTGAGAGCCTCGCTGAGAATAATCGGATTTTCATAAGTGGCGGACCTGGTACTGGAAAAACAACAATAGCAAAAACCTATATAAAACAACATCGAAAACAGCATGGTTTATATCTGTGTTGGAATAATATGCTAGCAGCTAAATTCCGACATAAGATACAGGTCGAGTGTTTGGGTGATTGCGAAGTTGAAACCTACATGTCTCTCGTCATCAAGTTATCCGGAGGTACAATTGATATTTATAATATCCAAGAGCTTGGTAGTGCGGTGGATCTTCGTGAAAGATTCAGGGCATTAATCAGGGTATATCAGAAAAAGAAGGGATTTATCCCATACGATTATGTTATAGTGGACGAAATACATGATGTGCTTGACAAGGGGATAGACATCATGATTGATGAATTCTCCTCCGTTGTTGGCGAGGGACTGTCATGTGGACGATATCTTGCTTTTTATGATAAAGAGCAGGGCTTTATGAACGAGTCTCGGGACCTTTCGGAATATGCTTCGATTATTTGCCGTCATGCCGCCAAGTATCGTCTTCTGGATTGCAGAAGGGTTCAGACCAATAAAGATATTATAACATTTGCTCGAAAAATCAAGGATTCAGAAAACTTTGAGTCGGCAAAAAATGTATTTCAGCAGATAGAAAACACTTCGGGCGTTCCAATTACTATCCAACATTTTGAAGGACCTGAGGCGGTTTTGGCGCGGATTAGGGACCTAAAGCAAGAAGTTTCATCTCATCAGGAAGGAAATGATTGTGTCCTTCTGACCCATTCGAACGTAAAGAATGCACGGGTCTATGGTGAGATGTCACTTCTTAATGCAATTCGTCAATTTGCGGGTCCGACTCCGCTCACGAAGAGCAATGTGAATGATGACCACTCTCGACATTATCCCACGGCGAATATTCTTGAATACAAAGGTCTTGAGTGTAAAAATGTCACGCTTGTGCTCTATTGTGAAGGCTTTTTTGACACATTCGAGCTTTATATTGGGATGTCCCGTGCAATTCAATCATTATCAATTTTAATATTGGACAAGAATGAGTAACCTTGTTTCGGATAGCATCATTGAGATGCTGAAGTTTGGCTTTTCGAAAGAATACCGTTCAAAGATAGAATCAGCTCGCGGTATTTTAGAAATGGTAGAAAGCGCCTTCTCGTACTATACTTCACAAACAGCATCCAGGCACGTCCCGGTTTTTTATCTTCCCAAAACGGAACTGTCTTTAGGGAAAGTTTTATCTAAGTACATTATTATACGTTTTGGTCTTCTTTCGGAAAAATATCGAAAGAAGCTTAAATGGGCCCAAAGTCATCCCGGTGTAGTACCTGCTGCTTGGACGAAAGAATATAAAGACTCGCAAAAAGAGATTGATTTTACAAACAAGAATGGCTTAGAAGAGACGAAAAAAGTTGGTTCTCTCAAACGGGAATTTGATTCTATCGCAAGTCAATTGATGAGTAGCGAACAGGGAGAAGTCCTTTTCTCCGACCACTCGGTCAATATCCTTGTTTGTGATAGCGTGTTAGCAGATTCTTTTTTCCTGGCCAAGTATTATGAGGATACTAACTTTCGTTGCTCTCATTTTTCGCTTCAGTATTCAATGTGTGTCTTGTCGGAGCAGAACAAAGATTTTAAGTATTTGAAGAATAGTGTATGGGCTGCTTCTCGTAGGGGAGAAATCAGTGTTGATAAGCCGGTGACGGGGAATGTTTTTGTCTTTTTTTCCAATTCAGAACGATACCGTTCCTTTAATAAGTCTGGTGTCCTTTCTACATTGAGCCAGAAGGGCTATTTGATTCGTAATCTTTTTGTTTTCTACTTAACGGATAAGACTTTTTCATTAAAAAAGCTGGTCGAGGAAAAATCACGTTTTGCGAACATTTACCAAGGACAGGATAATTCGGGAGAAGATTTTATCTGCTATCCTGTGGACGAAGCTGCTGAAATGACCATCGGGCTTCATCTTTCAAATAATCGCTACCTCATTGAGTGCGGAGATGATTACGATATTTATTTCCCTGCGGTATCTGAAATGATAGACGGCTTTGATCGACGTCAAAGAGTGCTTTGTAATATAATAGCGCTTTGTGCGACCCAGAAAGCGGAAAACGCCTTTTATACTTATCTTCATTCTCTGGACACAGACTTCGAGCCGGATGAATCGATAGCTATTTTTGATTATATGAGAACTCTTTGGAGACAAAGCATTATTCCGAAAATAGAATCGTTCGCGGCATCATCGAAACGCATTGCCGTGGTCGTGGAGGCATCTACACCAAAAGAAATTAGGGATGAAATCCAAAGCGTTTTCCCCGACATAGAATTAGTGTTTTACAGACCATCTGAGCTAATCCCTTCAAAAGGAAGGATTTTGATTCCTGAAGAAACAATAATTGTGATGCGTTTTCTTCATTGTAAGAGCTATCCTTCTTCCATCCCAAATTCCTATGATCCTTATGTTGTTAATCCCGGACAGCGATTGCTTGAAATCATCCCTGAGGTCTTGTTCAAAGGGCTAATCGACGTAAGCAAGTCGAATCGTATAAGGCTTACTAACAAAGTTCTTGATTCTGCTTATCGCCGTAATGTGCTTAATTGGAAACCAAGTGGTTATCTTCACCGTTCAGATATTAACCGTTTTGATATTTTTGGAGATGAAGAGAGTGATGATGAAAATGGCAATTCAGGACCTGGCAGAGTGGTTCGGCTTGAAATGAAAGACGGCTCTGTTTCCTATCCTATTGAGACGGAACCTGTTATAATTAAAAAGCAAACGGGGCAGCTAGATACCGGAATCCTTCGAGAAATGGTGGATGATTCGAGTGTTGTAGGAATCCAGTTTTTCTCGGAATTGGAAAGAATTCTGGAAGGACTTCTCAATGATAGGTGTACTAAAGGGATTATTGCAGATAATAACCTTCGAGAGGAGTTAAAGCGGCAGTTCCCAAATTGTGATTTTTCTTCGGGTGAAGTCTGGAAACTGGCCCTCAAGGCGAGGATTGATACTCAGGGATTTGATCAAGTGGTGCGTGATTTGTCCCTATTATTGGATGAAAAGAATGTGGCAAGCAGAATCAAGGACTGGTCAAATCTGGAATCAAGGACGATGCTTCCGAGGAAAAGGAAAACCAGAAGGATTTTGTTTGAGTATCTTGGAATACATGAGAATCATTCCTACTTGAACTCTCTTTATAGCCGCTATTTGAGAACCATCCATGATGCTCGTTATTATAATGGGTTAATTGATGATTTGATAAGAATGGTGGTAGGGCATCAGATTACGGAGGATTATTATCTTTCTCAAAAGAAGAGTTTTCCGGAGGTGTTAGAATTATTTGGCGTCAATAGTTATGAAGACTTGGACGCAATGTGTGAAATAGTAAATGAACATATTGTTATACGAAACATTAAATCCATAACCACAAATGACTAATAATAACTACATCGAAAAGAAAAGAGAAAGCTTGTGCTCTTTTATTCACGATCAGCTGATTGGCCCCGGGGCATACGGCTATAAATTTGGCATGGATGGAGCGGAGGATAAAGTTGAAATTCTCGATGTGACCCCGGGATCCATCTACTGTTCGGGCATTCTCTTCCCGAAAAAAAAGAAGTGTTCAGCTTCGCGGGATTCTTCGGAGGGCGAAACTGATGGAAGTATAGAGATGTCTGATCGTGAAGAAGATTCGAATGACGACGAAACGACCCTTTATGACGAAGAGGACATCAAGCAACTGACGCAGCGCTATCCTGACTCTTTCGGCATTTCTTGTTGCCTTGGCAAGGACTCGTTGACATCCGGAGACTTTTCGGTCCTTCTTTCTGGGCGGTATTACACAAAAGTTGCTAAAAGTGATTTGCAAAAACTTTTTGTAACTGTTGAAGAGCATTATCTCAGAAGCATGATAGAATTGCTTTCTAGGTCTGTTCAGGTGACCAATAAGGAAGAATCGGTTTCTGTTGTTGCTTTGGGCGATTATTTTGTTTTGAAAGAGAACCATCTTCATCTTTCCACGACTAATAATGCTCTATATTCAGTGATTCAAGGGGCTCTAAATTCTCTAGAAAAAGAGTATTCCCGCTCCATCTCTTCCCAGAGGAATGACGAAGTGGTCCCCGATTCCGGACTTCTTCTTGCAACCTATAAGGAACGTGTTTATGAGAGACTCTGTGGAAGAAGGGTTGACAGGGCCGATGAGTATATGAATACAATTCGACTCATTGAAGAAAAACAGACAGTTCTTTCCTACTTTAGAGATTTATTACCAATTTTGAGTATTACTGGTTTTGGGTTTTGGCGATCCCATGATTTTTCCTTTGACTTGAATCTTTCTAAGGTTGATTTCTCGATGGAAGGAAGTCGAATGGTAATAAAGCCAACGAAGGAAAATGGTCTTAAAGACATTATTCTTAAAGATAAAAACGGGCAGCCTTTGGATAGTGTAGATGCAAAACTCTCAATTTGGCTTCAATTAACGAAGGACTCCCGAAATAGCATCAATGAGAATACATACTTGAAGGTTTTGGTGGAGAACACATCATCTCCTTTCGAGGAAACCCCGAAACGTTATTATTCCATTGTGACAGAGGGCGTTAACGCGAAGGCCTTCTTCGGCGTGAAAATCGATATCCACAGTAGGTATTTTGTCCCTTATCAGTTGAAAGATAATTATGACTCTGCGGACGAGGAGCAGTCTCGTCTGCGTTTATTGTATCGCAAGATTGAGGATTATGGTTCTGGGCATCGTTGTTCCGTTGATTGGGAACCCCGAAAAGCAACGCATGTTTGGTCCGAGTTCATGCCCAAGTATGACAGTCCCGACGTCGATGTAGTTCCCCAAAGAGTTGTGCTAAATAATGAGATTGCGACAACCGAGAAGCTTATTACTAATACTGAATGTCTCCAGTTTAAGCGTCTTTCGACTTTAAGTAATGTGGATGACGATGAAATTCGTAGAAGTCTTCTTGATTTTGCGGATGCTTATAGGCGATGGATTGATTCCACATTGGTTTCTTCTGATTCAACGCCTGTCGATTATGTTAATGAGACCAAAGAGAAGTGTCTGGGAGACTACAATCGTTTAAAGAACAATATCCAAGATTTGCTTTCTAATCCGGAGGTTATGCTTTCATTTAGATTGATGAACACTGCAATGTATATGCAGCTCTGGCATTCTTCCGAAGACAATAAACAAATCGTTCGAGATTATGGCGATTATTTGGATGAAGAGTTTTATAGGCAGACAGACCCGGAAATGAGAAAGGGGAAAGGACCTGCAGCTTGGCGACCATTCCAATTGGCTTTTATTATTATGAATCTCGATGGGTTGGTTAGGCATCCCAATGATCAGTATTGGGAAAAGCGTAACAAGCAGGTTGACCTTGTTTGGTTTCCTACGGGAGGAGGAAAGACGGAAGCGTATTTGGGGATTATAGCCTTTGCCATATTGTATCGTAGGCGTACCCATAAGAAAAGTGAAGGAACAACCGCTATTATGCGTTATACACTAAGGCTTCTGGCTACCCAGCAATTCCAGCGAGCGCTCAGATTAATTTTAGCACTCGAGCAGATTCGGAAATGGGACACGTATAATCTTGGAGGCCAGATTAATATCGGCCTATATGTGGGTAGCGGTGCCCTCCCGAACAAGTGGTCGGATACTCCTCGCGAAAAGGGTTTGAAGACAGAAGGTCTCATGTGGAATAATGACAGACCGTCTAAAATTCCTTTTGAAAAGAAAGTTTGCCCTTGGTGTGGGGCAAGTATGGAATGGAGTGAGAATAAAAAAACGCTCGTTTGTGTGAATGGCGACTGTATCTTTAATGATGAAGGTCTACCCGTATTATTATGCGATGAGCACATCTACAAAACACCACCTACTTTATTATTCGGAACAGTTGACAAGTTTGCGGCTATTGCCCACAAGGTTTCTAATGACCAGAAGGATGACTCGAGACGACTGTTCCATCTGAATAATCTGACTCCTGATCTTATCATTCAAGACGAGCTTCATCTATTGGAAGGGCCGTTAGGATCTGCTGTCGGCCTGTTTGAAAATGCGGTAGACACGCTTTCAGAAAGGAGAGAATCGGATGGTTTGCTAATCAGGCCCAAAATCATCTCTTCTACGGCGACAACCCGTAATACGGAACTTCAGATACGAGCCCTTTATGATCGTGGTGTCAGTGTATTTCCTAAGAGTGGAATTGACTTTGACGATTCCTTCTTCGCTTTCTATAAGAGGAATCCGAATAACGCTGAGGAATATGATTCCAAGCGGCGTTATATCGGCATTCTTCCTACGGGAAGAACTTCGATGTATACACAAATTAGACTTGCGGCATGTTGTTTCACGCATCGAGCTCTCTTTGAAAGAGATTTTGCCGAGCATTTGCATGAGGATGACTTTATTACGGCCGCTGACTATTATTACACTCTGGTTTCCTATTTCAATAGCAAAAAAGATGTCGGTAATACTGATGCCCAGTTCTCCACTGAGTTCCCCAAATACACACGGCAGGTTTTCCACCGTGTGTTAAGACATGAATTGATGCTGGAGTGCTTTTATGCTCTGAACCAATCTTTTAGTAATTGTGAACTTACAGGCCGCTTAAACGGTCCGCAGATTGTCAAATCCCTTGGTGAGGTGCAGAAGCATTGGCATCCGGATCTTCGCCTTCCTCATAGGAATGCAGAAGGTGAATTGGAATATGGAACAACACCTCCGGACTTCGTGCTTGCCACTAATATGATTTCTGTCGGCATCGATGTGTCTCGGTTTAATCTTATGATAGTTAATTCCATGCCTAGGAATAAGTCCGAGTATATTCAGGCTTCTTCTCGCGTGGCTCGTGATGAACTTGGTATTGTCTTTACCCTGCATAATCCATATAGGGCAAGAGATTTGTCCCATTTTGAGAGGTTTAGGGAGTTCCACGAGAAAATGTATTTTTATGTGGATCCGATATCTATCACGCCTTATTCTCCCCAGGCCGTTGAAAAGTATATGCCTGCAGTTTTGGCGGCTTTGGTTCGCCATGAGTTTTCAGAATTGGCGACAGATGGCGATGTTGCCAGTCTAACTGAAAAGATGGTCGTTGATATTAAAAGACGTGTCTCAGACTTATTCTTATCTCGGATGGAGTCAATCCGCAATGATAATAATCCCCTATTGCGAGAGTTGTTCCCGGTTGATGGCGTTCAGATGATTGATGACTTTGTATCTAAGGCTCTTGAGGAATGGATGGAAAGAAAAGAAACACTTGATTGTTATGACAATCCGTATAAGAGCCCACTTTTCCTTTCATTGGATGCATACGAAGAAGAAAAGGCTCAGACTTTATGGTCTGTTCCCTATAGCTTGAGAGAAATAGCAGAATCTTCGGTAATTAACATAAAAAACGACTAGCCATGAAAATAGATTCAATATCTCAGTTTAATCAGGAAGTTGATCAGTATAAGCTGTTGTCTTCAACATATGGGATTGGGACGATTATCCCTACAAAGCTGGGTGTTTTTATCATGCCCTTGTCTTTTGATACATGGTCATTTATGGCCAGAGCGGCATCGGTTACCTCCGATAATCCCGAAGATCTTAGAAAAGCTGCTGTAACCCCTGTAATTAATCTCTCTTTCTTGCGATATCTCCGCGAAAGTGAGGGGATGACTAGCCTTCGTCACCTTATTGCCATTCCTCATATGCAGTTGGACATGTATAATAAGCAGGAAGTGGAGAAAAACCCGATGATAAAAATCTACAAAGAGTTTCACCCGGAGGTCCGTTTTTTTGATTCCGTTTTTTCTGTTCCTGCTATCATCTTCCCTAGGTGGATGTATAGTCCGAAAGATGGTCGTTTGCAAGATTATGGGGTATGGAAGGATGAGTGGAAAAGCAGTCATAATAATCAGTTGAGTGCATTTGCCCCACCGAAGGATTCAAGAAGCAGAACAACTCATACTAGCAGCCGAAATGGTGAAACGTATGAAAACTATGAGACGCTCAAGCAGATGCAGCTTGTACTTGTATGTCCTAATGGCCATATTTCGGATATTCCCTGGGATAAGTTCTTCAGTGCGAGTATAGATCCGACGTCAAAAGACAAGTTGTTCAATGAAGGGTTTGATTTATTTGGGTATTCGAAAACGACCTGCAGTTGCGGGGGAGCTCATTCTCTTGAGTTTTCGGAGAATATTGGCCATACGGAAGGTTTTGGTCATATTCGCTGCACGAAGTGTAATAATACGATTTCTTTGGAGGGTATTCTTAATCTCCGTCCAAAATGCTCACGAGAAATGCCATGGAGAAGAGTGTCAGCTGAAGACGGGATTCCTAAAGATACTGTTTGCCGACAAGATGGAAAGGATGGCACAATGCGTGTAATGCTGACTACTAGTCCTGGTATCTACTATGCGGATATGCGCAGCGGTTTGTTTGTCCCTGACAAGTTGACAGAAAAGGAGCGAAAGGGTTTAGACTTCATCAATATGGAGTCCTACATGAATTACCGAAGCGAGAATCCAGATGGAACAAAAGAGGATTTTTGGAATTCAAATGGAGGTGATTCAAGTATTAAGGGGATTCTTGGCTTTGTTGGTATTAAACTGTCAGATAATGAGTTCCAGAATATCAAGCGAGAGTTTATGAAGGATTCGTCCGAATCTGGTGACAAAGGCGAAGAGATGAAATATGAAGAATATGAATTCTTTACCAGTAATGCAGATATTAATGATGATAAACTGCAGATACGGGCGATAACGATGCCGAAGTCTCTTTCTGAGTATTTTGCTTGTATTAAGAAAGTTCCTCTGTTATGTATTGCGAAAACACAATTAAATTTCTTTAGAGTTCAATCACCCGTTCCAACTCGAAACGATAGAGGGGGAATTGACTACCCTGACGGCCAAAAGTTGTCGAAGTATCCATTAGACAAAATAACGGCATATCCGGTTATTCAAGAATATGGAGAGGGACTATTCTTTCAACTCAATGAAGAAAAGCTTGAAGAATGGGATAAACTAATTCTCGAAAACGCAGACGAGCGGGTTCAAAACAGATATGTTGAGCGTGATGATGACGAAAAGAACGATGTTCTTTCTGTTTTGAATAGCAAATATAGATTCTCTCATCGTTTCTACCTGATTCATACTTTTGCTCATTCTATTATCAAGGAATTGGAGTTCTCATGTGGATATCCCTCTGCGAGTTTGGCTGAACGGGTTTATTATTCAGATAGAATGTGTGGTGTATTAATTTACACTGCTGAAGGTTCTGAGGGTAGTATGGGTGGCTTGGTATGGCAAGGACAGGAGGGGATTATCGAGCGAATTATTAGTAGAGCCATGGATAGGGCCCGTCACTGTTCGTGTGACCCGATTTGTTGGGAGCATGAAAAAGAATCAAGAAATCTCGCCGCCTGCTTCTCTTGTGAAATGATATCGGAGACATCATGCGAATTTCAGAATAAAGGGCTTGACCGGCAAGCGTTGGTTCATGATACATTCGGGTATTTTAAGGATTTGAAGTAAGATGCTATTATTTGACTATAATAAGTCGGACAAGAGATCTATTCTTGAGTATAGCAAACTTCTATTAGGGAAGACTTTGGAGGAAGCGATTGCGCCAAAGGTAATCAAGTCTAGGAAGGGGAAGGGAAGTTTGGGGCAACTTGTTGAAGAGTATTTCTTTGGCTATGACGTGAATTCCAATCCTGATGCTGATTTTATGGAAGCCGGTTTGGAGTTGAAAGTCACGCCTCTTAAGGCGCTTAAGAATAAGGCATTAGCCATAAAAGAACGCCTTGTATGTACGATGATTGATTATGATGAGGTTCAGCGAGTTCCCTTCGAGAAATCTCACATATATCTCAAGTGTGCCTTCATGCTGATACTTTTTTATCTTCATAAGGCGGATGTCCCAGTTCAGCAATTAGTCTTCATCTATTCCGTGCTTTGGCAGATACCCGACAAGGATTTGTTGATTATGAAGCACGATTATGAAACGATAGTCTCCAAAATACGTGCGGGAAAGGCGCATGAGCTATCCGAAGGAGATACGGTTTATCTGGGTGCCTGCCGGAAGGGTCAGAAAGGGGATGCAAATGTTAACTACACCCTTTGGAATGGAACTCGAGCGGAGATACCGGCACCTAAGCGTGCATTTTCCCTCAAGACGCAGTACATGCGAACAATCTTGGATTTTGCAAAGAAAACCGGAGGCCGAGGAACATATAACGCTTCAGCTCTTGTTCATGGCTATAAAGCTCAATTGGTCGATGAGTCCGAATTGCATGAAAAAAGTTTTGAGGAGATTCTGCTGGATCGGTTCAAACCATTTTACGGAATGACCTATAGTCAACTGGTCGAGGCGCTGAATATTAAGGACTCCGTAGCAAAGAGTAAGTATTTCCTTGTTGCCAATGAGATTCTTACTGAGTGTCATAAAAGAGGTGAAGACGTGACTAAAGAGGAAGAGTTTCGCAAATCCGGAATTGTTATCAAAACTATTCGTCTCGGAAAGAGTGGGCGTCCTGCAGAGGCAATGTCTTTTGAGAACATCAACTATTTTGATATACTTGAGGAAGAAGATTGGTTTGAATCTCGTCTATACGAGATTTTCACGGGGCGTTTTTTGTTCATAGTATTTCAAGAAGACGAGAACAGTGAGATCCGCCTAAAAAAAGCGTTTTTCTGGACGATGCCGGCAGATGATTTGAATGAGGCTGCTTTATACTGGCTCAATATCAAGAATGCCGTCATGAACAACCGGATTTCTCCGGAGTCTTTCTATCGGGAAAGTGACCATAAGAAATTCCATGTTCGCCCGAAAGGCAGAAATGCCTCGGATATGACAGTAAATCCTAACGGTGGTACCGCCAAAAAGTATTGTTATTGGTTTAATCATGACTACATCAAGTCTATTGTCGCAAAAGCAGAATAGCAAGATGAAATAGATTTGGAAACGATGAACAAAGTTATAGAAGAAACACGCGATTACTTGCGCGAACTTGGGGGAAAAGCGATTGAGATTCAGAATGATACTTCGCTGCTAGTGGATGGCGTTACCGTATATTGGAAAACAAACGGTTCATCGAAGAATATTATCAAGTTCAATGGCCATTTGCCTGCGTCTGATCATTTGATTCTGCATGAGCTTACACACCTCTCCATGTTCATCAATAATACGATAGCGAATAAAGGGAAGCTTGTTCTTACAGATGATAACGCTGTCGCTTTGCTTTTCAGCAAATTCCGTGATGCGTGGACAAGAATCGGAATACGGAAAAAAAACGCTTCGGAAGACATTGCTTCAACTATTTCGCGCTGTGTTCTCGTTTATTCTCAACAGATAGTGAATTTGGCTCTTGACTTGTTTGTTGAGAAGAGAATCTTCAATGATTATCCAGAGTTCAGAGAGATTCAGAAGGAGTCTTTACTGAGAATGGAGGATGAGAGTATCGTTTCGGATACATCTCCTGCTACTAGAAACTATCCTCCTGGTCTGATACGGATATCGCGGACCGCGAATACGGTTCGAGCATTACAAGTTCGTGATCTCTATGG
>JAEEGF010415370.1_pt1 | contig 16564 bp, 17 predicted proteins | sample 9134171 | NCBI WGS metagenome assembly JAEEGF01 (sample SAMN16246542, study PRJNA631951) | gut metagenome | biome: gut microbiome; feature: rumen; material: AP-attached | host: Bos | place: Iran: Karaj | collected 2018-10
TCGCCATTTGATCATCAAATGGGCGGGGTACCATTTTGGCACGCTCTTTGCAAATCCTATTAGCGGTTCGCCAAGGCGAAAGCGGAGGCGGCCGAAAAAAAAACAAAATGTCTAACAAATTAAAAATGGAGGTGTATTATGCTACCAGTAATGTTTAAAAACAGTTGGTTTCCGACAGTGTTTGAAGATTTCCTGAACAATGATTTTATGCCTCGTGCCAATACAACCGCACCGGCAGTCAATGTGAAGGTAGATGACAAGGCCTACACGATGGAGGTGGCCGCTCCGGGTATCAAAAAGGAGTTCTGCCGCGTGAGCATCAATGACGAAGGCTACCTGCATGTCGCCATCGAAAACAAGGTGGAACACAAAGAGGAAGAGAAGAAACACCACTATCTGCGTCGTGAGTTCTCGTACACCAACTACGAGCAGGCTTACACGCTGCCCGAGGATGTGGACAAAGACAACATCGAAGCCAAGGTGGAGAACGGCATCCTGACCGTCACCCTGCCGAGAATGCAGAAAGAGGTGAAGAAACTCGGCCGCAACATCAACATCGGATAATCTTCAACCCAACACCCAACGGAAAAGCCGCAGCTGAACAGTTGCGGCTTTTTTTTCGCCAAAATATTGTATCTTTGCATCTTCAACTTTCACCAACATTTTCGATATGGAAAAACACCGAACCGTATTGTACCTTCATGGCTATGGCAGCGATAAGAACTCCTACACGGGCAACACCCTCAAGGAACTTTTCCCGCAGCATCGCTGGGTGCTGGAGACCTTCGACCTGCTCGACGTATTCGCCACCCGTGAGAAACTCCGCACGCTGATCGATGCGGAACAGATTGATACTGTGGTATCTTCGTCGCTCGGCAGTATCTACAACCTTTTTATCAAAAATCCCATCAACCCCAGCCGTGTCATCAACAAGGTGCTTATCAATCCCTGCTGTTTTCCCTCGAAAGTGTTGGGCAATATCGCTCCTCTCACGCAGGAACAACTCGCCGTGTGCAGGGCTGTGGAAACCAATGTCTATCAGATTCATCGCGAAAACACGCCGCAGAATTTGTTTGGCATTTTCGCCAAGAACGACGAACTGCTGCAGTACCACGACTTCTTTGTGGGCCGCTATGGCAATGCGGGGATCAACGGCCGCATCACCGCCACCAATGCTCTGTGGGTAGAGGGCGGCCACCATCACCTTTCGCCGGAGGTGCTGCTCGAGGCCGTCGGTGAGGCCTTCCGCTACTTCGACTCGGTGGCTGTGGAAGAACCTGCCGCGCCCCAGTCCGAAAAGCCGATTCTGTACATCGATATGGACGGCACCTTGGTGGATTTTGAAAGTGGCATTCAGCGACTTACCACGCTGGAGCGACTCCAATATGACGCCTACTTTGACGAGGTGCCCGGCATTTTCGCCCGTATGGAGCCGATGCCCGGGGCTGTGAACGCCCTCGCCCGACTGTCGAAGCAGTACGATGTCTATATTCTCTCCACCGCCCCGTGGCGCAACCCGACGGCCTGCAACGACAAGCTGCATTGGATCCACCAACATTTTGGAAAAGAAGAAGATAGCTGTCTGTACAAACGGCTGATTTTGTCGCACCACAAGGATTTGAACAGGGGAGAGATTCTGATTGATGACCGTCCCCACAAGAACGGGGCGGAAAAATTCCCCCGCGTGCTGCATTTCGGCGTGCCGCCCTACGACACGTGGGAGGCGGTGCTGAAGGCGTTGCTATAGGGGTAAATACATTGGGGGGCACACTTATCGTTATGTCTATTTTCTTTGCTTGCGCCCAAAGAAAATAGACGAAAAGAAATGCGCTTTGCCGCTGTGCAAATTCTGGCTAAAATCGGACATCTCTCGCTAAACGGCGAAAAACTTGATGAGCTACATTCCATTGCGCTCATCTTCGGACAGTTCGCCGTTCTTCACGCTCGCTCCGCCCGATTTCTTCACGCCTTCATTTGCAAGGCGGCGGTGGACTGACTCCGCACCGCATTTATCTCGCGTTTCGGAGAAACGCAATCTCAGTAACCCCTGACAAACGGAACAAAGTGGAGTGCAGTCTGGGGTACGGCGACCACCCGCGATAAAAAGCGTCTCGAAGAGACGCGACTATTGACCGCCGTCCAATACCTGCGCCTGTCGAAGGCACCGCGGATTGCAATGGCTGAAAGAATTTTCTCCCCCCACCCCCGCTACTTCCCGAACGGCAAGGTCAACTGCGCCCCCACCTCGAGGTGCGGACAGTCAATGGATTCAACGGGCGGAGCAATCAGCCTGCTGATGCGATATTGGACGTAAACCGACACGATGTCGTAGCCCAATCGCGCCCGCACGCCCCACTCCAAACGGTTGACCACATGCTGCTCGTCGCGCTCGCGCACACGGATGCCTTTGTCGCCGATGGTTTGCTGACAGCCAAAATTCCATCGGCCGTAAATGCCCGTGTCGAAGAATACGCCATAGCCGAACAAACCGCCGGCGGCCAAACGGAACCGCTGGTAGATTTCAGCCGTAAGATGCCCCATGCTCAACTCATAGAAAGGCCACAGCTGTTCGGTATGAATGACTTTGGAAGGAAAAGCCGGGTATTTGAGCCGGTACCAGGTGCCGCCCAACTCCAAGTTACCGCCCAAACTGTACCACTTGCAGAAGTTGTGCTTGTAGCGGATGCCTGCCACAAAACTCACCGATGAACCGCCCTTTACAATGTCCCCCATATTGGTGCTCATTCTTCCACCGGTAGGCACCGGAAAGCCCAACGAAAAATAAGGTGCGAAGTTGTAGCGGGCATTCACCCCGCACACCCGCGGCTGGTCGATGGTGGCGGTGTGAATTTCGGTAGAACGCCAGTAGATACGCTGACTGTATTGTTCTTTTGGAAAAGGTTCGAGATGGTCTTTATCAGAATGATATTCAATAGTATAGCCATCGTAATGCGCCCGCAAAACCCATCCTTCAATGTTCCGAAAACTCGACTTTTGAATCTTGACAATGTTCTCGCGCTCCTTGATGAGAACGGTTCTGTATTCTACCAGCCGTCCATCAGCCTGCGCGATATGATAGAGCAGATTTTTGCCCCGGATGCACTCGTCAGGCACCACAATAAAAATGGCGGAGTCGGTTTGGTACAACTTGACGGTAGGGGATTTCGGGGCGGGAGAAGCCTGGGTGAAGTAGTCGGCTTGGGGCACGCCGTAGCCATATTGGTAGTCGTAGTAGGGATAGAGGCTTCCCGACTTTTCAATTTCGGCCAACAACTGCTGGCAGCTCCATTCGCGGTGGGTTTGCCACGCGCAGGCGGCGAAACCTGCCGTGAGGGGGCTGGCGAAGGAGGTGCCGGAAGCCTTGGTATAGAGTTGTGAGCGCGAGGGGTTGGCCACATCCACGCGGCTGCCCATGGCACATACGTTGGGTTTGAGGCGCCCGTCGGCACTGGGGCCCAGCGAGGTGAAGGAGGAGGGGTTGCCGTCGCGGTCGATGCCGCCCACGGCCAGCACGCCCTCCGCATCAGCCGGGGTGATGATGGTGCGCCAGGTGCGGTCGTCGCCCTCGTTGCCCATCGAGTTGCACACGAGGATCCCCTTCGCGGCGGCCATCTGCGCGGCCTTCGCCACCAGCGAGGTGCCGTCCATCTGGTCAGGGTTGTAGCGGTCTTTGCCATAGCCCAACGAGCTGTTGATGATGTTGGCGCCATTGCGGTCGGCCCACTCCATGCCCATCTGCCACCACACCTCCTCAATGCGGTTCTCGAGACCGGTCTCGGTGCGCGCCAGCAGGAACTCGGCGCCAGTGGCCAGCCCTAACGGCCGCCCGTGCTCGTCGATACCCGCAATGCAGCTCAGCACCATGGTGCCGTGCGAGTCCCAGCCATACACGTTCTCTTTCTTCAGCGGGAAATTGTAGGTGGCCACAATGCGATGTTCGTCGCGCAGGTGCTGGAACGCCGGATGCGTGTCGGCCATCTTGAAACCGCCGTCCAAAACAGCAATACGGAGCCCTTTTCCATCAATTCCCTGCTCGGTAAAAGCCTCTCCTTTCATCAGATAGAGCTGCTCTGTGAGCTGGGTGGGGGTGGAGGTGTTGCCCTCGGCCATGTCGGTTTCCACCGCGGCGGGCAAGAAATCACCGTCAATGCGCTGCACATTTTTCACAAAAGGCAACGCAAGAATATCTTCTATTTGGAAAGTTTTGACTGCCAGTGCGTTGAACCATCTGCTTTCGCCCATCACCTCCTCCGAAAGAGCGGCAGTTTGGCTCTTGTACTGTGCGTTAAGCGGGAAGTCGGTGGAGTCGCAGAGCGGAAGCCCCTGCTGTAGGCGTCGTTCGATGGCTTTGGGATGAAAGTACGTGGCGGGGTCGAAGGTGGTGTTACTTTTATCCCTAAAAAATATCCAATAACACTCCTGTGCGGAGGTGGAAGGAAGGGAGAAAATGAAGATTAGTAATGGGAGGAAGACAATTCGTAAAATTCTCATTTTTTGATTTTTGAACGAACATTGATGACATAGTCGGCGATGGCTTCAATATCTTTGGCATCCAAAATCAGAGCGACACTGGGATTGTACGGGAGAAAACCATCGTAGATGATATAAGGGTCAAGCATCCCTTCTTTGATGGCCAGTTCAAACATCCTAATGGGAAGATTTTTCTTGAGCTGCTTCTTGTTGTAACTGGCGTATGTGCAGAAAAGTGCCTCTTTTTCTTTCAGCATCTCATTATTGTTCATGCTTTCGGCATAGCCGGGTTCGTATTTCCAAACGGCATATACCAAGGCGTAGGCCAACCAATCTTCGTGAAATTTGATGATGACGACATCTTTATCTCTATCTTCGTCATAATCGGTGGAGATAGCGAAAAGGGGATCCAGATACCAGTCGGTGTAATTGACCTTGTTCAATTTATAGATGCTGTTAAACATCATATTGATATTCTGATTGTTACGGTCTAAAATTTTGGTGATGGTAATCTCTTTGAGTGCACGTTTCAATTCGCCCGTGTAAACGCAGGCGTGCGCCAGTCCCCAGTGGGCGAGGTAGTCGATATAGTTGGCTTCGATGGCCTGTTCGAACCAAATCACCGCGCTGGTATAGTCTTTTTCGTAAAGATAGGTCTCCCCGATGTAGGTGATGGCGACATAGAGGCTGGGATCAATGGCCAAGGCATCCTGATAGGCTTTGCGGGCGCCGGTGAAGTCGTAATCAGAGAAAAGCTCCTCGGCTTTGTCGAACATTTCCTTCGCTTTTCCCTCTGGCTCAAATGCTTTCACCTCGTAGGTAGAGTCGTTTTTAATGCGATAATAACTGGTGCGAAGAACCTTTTGTGAGAAATCAGTGGGGGTGAAGTTGCCTGAAGCGAGTGAGTAGGAGATTTGGGAGTCATCCATAATTTTGACGATTTCCGACGGAGTGTGAATGTTGGGCGACTGTGCAGAAAGGCATAAAGTGGTCGCCAGACAAAGGAGAAAAAGTGATAATTTTTTCATGATGTGAATGGGTTAAATTTTTAATAGGGCAAAAATACATTTTTTTCTTTTTATAAAAGAAGAATATTTGATTTTTTATGTAACTTTGCCGAAAATAGAATTTTCTTCTATTGAAATTATAAACATAGTATAAATCAATAATTTACAAAATATGAAAATTCCAGCATCTGAATTACCGCTGACTCCTGACGGCAGAATCTACCATTTGGGCATCTTTCCTGAAGATTTGGCCGACTATATTATTGTGGTGGGCGACCCGGGGCGCGTGCCGGATGTATCGAAATATTTCGACACGGTGGAGTTCACCCACCAGAACCGTGAATTGGTGGTACACACGGGCACTCTGCGCGGAAAGCGCATCACCGCGCTCTCCACGGGTATGGGCACCGACAACATCGACATTGTGATGACCGAACTGGATGCCCTGGCCAATATTGACCTGAAGGCGATGGAGGTGAAGCCCGAGCACCGCACGCTCAACATTGTGCGTATCGGTACCTGCGGCGCCCTTCAGAAAGAGATTGATGTACACTCCTTTATCGCCGCTGAGTACGGTTTCGGCCTGGACGGTCTCATGCACTTTTACCAACATGGTGAAGGCTTTGATGATGAGATGGTGAAGGCCTTTGTGGCACATACTGGTTGGAACGAAAAACTTCCCTATCCTTACTGTGTCAAGGGTAGCAGCGTTCTTTTCAACCGCATCGCTTTCGACATGGTGAAAGGCGTGACCGCCAGCGCCCCCGGCTTCTTCGGACCGCAAGGACGTGCCGTGCGTGTGCCACTGGCTTACCCAGACCTCAACTCCAAAATCGACTCCTTCCGCTTCGGCGACCGCAAAATTACCAACCTCGAGATGGAGACCTCCGCGCTCTACGGCTTCGGTCAGATGATGGGTCACAATATGCTTACCATCTGCCTCGCTATCGCCAACCGCGTCACCCACGACTTCTCCAAAGATTATCATCCCCACATGGAAAAACTCATCCAGACTGTGCTCAACCGTATTTTCTAATCTAAATCCAACCCGATATGAAACGTTCTCTATATCTCTTCGCCACACTCCTTCTTGCTGCAGCGGTCTTTACCAGCTGCCACCGCAAAGCGGAAGAACCCGAGAAAGCCCCCGAAAAGATTGTTTCTCTCGACCTCTCCGACAGCACGGCTTTCCACGAGCTGGTGCACTTCTACATTACTAACGACATCATTCCGAAAGAGGCTGTGCTCTGCGACCATGAAAAGAATGGCGGCATCCACACCTTCGCCTGCCTTGCCGAAGATCTTGAGCTGTGCGCCCCCGACTATCTTCAAGACTCTCTGCATGGCACTTTCTTCCAAGAAGTGGTGTATAATCCAGGCTCCTCAGGCGATAACAACATCTATATCTGTCAAAAAGATGAAAAGGGATTTCACCTCCTTAAATCGTTTGTCGGCACCACCGACCCTGACCTTGGTCCGCAAGACGAAATCATCAACGGATACAAAGTGCTTTACTTCCAAACGGAAGATGCCGCCTACAAACTTTACTACGACGGCAAAGATTTTGTCACTGAACCCGTCACCGCTCCATCATTAGCTACCAAATAACCGCCATGCAGTTTACGCAACCGCTATTTCTTATCGGCTACGCCGCCATCCTGATACCCATTTTGATTCATCTTTTCAATTTCAGAAGGTATAAAACTTACTATTTCTCGAATGTGAAGATGTTGCAGGATGTGGCGCAGAAAACCAAACGTGAGTCGCGGGTAAAGCACCTCATCGTGCTGCTGCTGCGCTGCCTCGCCATCATCGCCCTCGTCACCGCCTTCGCCCGTCCCTACTTCCCCAACCATAATACCGATCAGAAAAGTGGCAACCTCGTCACCATCTACCTCGACAACTCCTTCTCCATGGAGGGCAGCACCCCTGAAGGAACCCTCTTTTACGACGGCATCGAAAACGCTCGCCAGATTATCAGTCACTTCGACTATGCCGACCAGTTCGTCCTCTATAACAACGACTTCACCTCGCGGCAACGGATGAAACTCACCAAAGAGGAGGCGCTGCAAGAACTCAACGGCTGGGACATCTCGCCCAACAGCAGAACTTGGAAGGAGATTATTCCTTTTGAAAAAAGTGCTTGTACCGAAAGTTCCGATCGCAATATCTATCATTATTATATTTCTGATTATCAAAAGAATAATTTTGATTTCAAGGATTTTGCAAATACAACTGGCGGGGCATCCTACCTCATCCACAAACCCGCGAAGAGTGTCAGCAATGTGTCGATTGACAGCTGCTGGTTCCTGTCACCGGTGTTTCGCGCCGGTCAGCAGGTAACGCTCACCGTGCGGCTGCGCAACTGCGGCGACGGCGAGGTGGTGAAACTGCCGCTGAAACTGCATGTGAATGGCGAACAGAAGGCCATGGCTGCCGTGGATATCGCCGCTGAAGGCACCGCCGAATACCAGCTCAACTATACTTTGGCTGACGATGCCGTGCAGTGCGGCATCCTCTCTATCGACGACGCGCCCATCACCTTCGACAACACCCTCTACTTCACCTACCGCGTGTCCGACAACACCCGAATCACCGTCATCGACGAGAAAGAACAGAACCGCTACCTTAACGCCCTGTATGGCAAAGATTCCATCTTCGAGTACAATGCCATGCCTGCCGACCGCATCAACTACGGCAGCTTTGCCGCCAGTTCGGTCATCGTGCTCGATGAGGTCAAGAGCATCTCATCGGGACTGGCCGACGAGTTGGGTAAATACATGAAGAGCGGTGGTACCGTGCTGGTCTTCCCTGCCGAAGAGATGGACAAATCCTCATGGAACAACTTCCTTTCGGGCATCGGCGCCAGCCAGTACGGCAACCTCAGCCAGCAAGAACTGAAGGTGGGCACCATCAACTACGAAAGTGTCTACTTCAAGGGCAGCCTCGATGCCAGCAACGAGCGTATCGACATGCCCACCGCCACGCAGTATTTCACCTTCAGCGACTTCCACACCGACGAGACCGTGATGTCTTTGGAGAACCAAGCTCCGCTGCTGACCGTGAACAAGGTGGGCAACGGCCGCATCATCCTGTCGGCAGTGGCCATGAACGACCGTTTTGGCAACATCCACAAGCATGCGCTTTTCTTCATCCCTCTGCACAACATCGGCATCCGCACGCTGATGCAGCAAAAGCTGTACAACACCATCGGCATCGACCATTCGCAGAGCGTGGCCAAACTCGCCGAAGGCTCCGAAAATGTGCTGTCACTGAAAGCACAAAAGGGCGGAAAAGAGGTCATCCCTGAACAGAAAAACCTCGGCAGCGAGACCATGCTGTTCTTCAATGACCAGCTGTCGGAGGCAGGCATCTACGATGTGATGCACGACGGCGCGAAACAGGATGCCGTTGCTTTCAACTACGACCGGAAGGAGTCGCAACTCACTTACTATACCGACAAAGAACTGCGCGATGCGGTGAGCGACCAGCCCAAGGAGAGCCATGTACAACTCATCACTGGCGACTCACAAGACATCAGCGGACAGATTGTGCAGACCATCCACGGTCGGCCGCTCTGGTTTTACTTCATTCTCTTAGCCTTAGGCTGTCTACTGGCTGAAGTGGCCATCCTCCGATTGTGGAAACATAGAGAGAAACCTCAAAAATAAAGGATATAAATCTTTAAAATAATATAGTATGAAAATGACAGAATTAGAACCCAAAGCGATTTTTCATTATTTCAATGAAATCTGTAAAGTTCCCCGTCCCTCCAAGAAAGAGGAACGCATGACCGAATGGCTGCTGAAAACGGGTAAGGAACTCGGTTTGGAGAGCAAACGCGACAAAGCCGGCAACGTGCTGATTTCCAAGCCCGCCACCAAAGGCAAAGAGAATGTCACCCCCGTAATTTTCCAAGCCCACATGGATATGGTGTGCGAAAAGAACAACGACACGAAATTCGACTTCGAGAAGGATGCCATCCAGGCCTACGTCGATGGCGAATGGCTGAAGGCTAAAGGTACCACCCTCGGCGCCGACGATGGTATCGGTGTCGCCATCGCCCTCGCCTTCTTGGCTGACAAGAAAATCAAGCATGGTCCTGTGGAATGCCTCTTCACCGTGGACGAGGAGACGGGCCTCACCGGTGCTTTCGCCCTCGAGCCGGGCTTCATGACCGGCAAGATTCTCCTCAACCTCGACTCTGAGGACTGGGGCGAGATCTTCATCGGCTGTGCTGGTGGTAAGGACACCGTGGCCACCTACGAGTGCGAGTACGAGGATGAGATTCCGGAAGATTCGGTCGCTTATAAAGTGACCGTTGGTGGTCTGCTGGGCGGCCATTCTGGCGACGACATCAACAAAAACCGTGGCAATGCCGTGAAACTGCTCAACCGCATTTTGTGGAACGCCTATCAGGAATACGACGCCCGTATCGCTGACATCAACGCTGGCAACCTGCGCAACGCCATCGCCCGCGAAGGCTGGGCTATCGTGACCATGCCGAAGGGCAAGGCTGCCGCTTTCCGCAAGTATGTGGCTAAGGTGGATGCCGACTTCAAAAACGAGTTCCACACCAGCGACCCGGGCGTGTATGCTGAGTGCAAGAAAATGACCAAGATGCCGGAGCGCATCATCAACGAGATGCTGCAGATCGACGTGATGAACGCCCTCTACGCCTGTCCTCACGGTGTGCTGGCCATGTCGCAAGACATCCCCGGCTTCGTGGAGACCTCCACGAACCTCGCTTCCGTGAAGCTGATCGACGACAAAATCGTCATCACCACCAGCCAGCGCAGTTCGGTGGAGAGCCGCAAGCAGGATGCCTGCGACCACGTGTCGTGTGCCTTCTACGCCACCGCCGCCGACGAAGTAACCCAAGGTGACGGCTACCCGGGCTGGAATCCGAATCCCAACTCGCAGGCTCTCAATCTGTTGGTAAAGGCTTACCGCAATGTCTTCCACGAAGAACCCGCTGTCAAGGCCATCCATGCCGGTCTTGAATGCGGTCTCTTCTCCGAGAAATACCCCGAACTCGACATGGTATCCTTCGGGCCCACCCTCCGCGGCGTTCACTCGCCGGATGAAAAACTGGAGATTGCCACCGTACAGAAATGCTGGGACCTCATCCTCGAGTTCTTCCGCCTTCTGAAATAACCTATTTCTAATCAGAGGAGGATTTGCTACAGCAAATCCTCCTCTTTTCATCCATTAATCTTTCATGAAACACCTTCTCCCCCTCCTTTTCCTCCTTCCCTCCCTGCTCATCGCGCAAGTCTATCCGCAACATAAGCCGGACAAAAATCTCAATGAGTTGAGCACGGAAGAGTTGAACCAGTTGTTCGATGAGGCCAATTTCAGTTACAAGACCAAAGCCGTGCAGGCCCATGCCGACACGATGTGCAAGAAGCTCAACGGCACGCTGCTTGTCGCGCAGAACGATGTGGTGCTCGCCCGCAAGGCGGCCGGCTATAAGGTGCTGGACAAGAAAGACCAGCCCCTCTCCGAAAACACCTGCTTCGAGTTAGCCTCTGTCTCCAAGGAGTTTACTGCCGCTGCTGTATTGCTGCTGGTGAAGGAGGGTAAAGTCGCTCTCAACGACTATCTTGGCAAATACTTTCCCACGCTGCCTTATACGGGCATAACGGTACACAACTTGCTGTGCCATACCTCCGGACTGCCGGAGTATTTCAACTTCAAGGAGTCGTGGTGGCCGCAGGGACGGCTCACCACCAACCAGGATGTGGTGAATGTGTTGGTGAAATACCAGCCCAAAAGGATTTTCGCACCGGGCACCAATTACAAATACACCAATACCAATTATGCCTTATTGGCATTGATTGTGGAGCAGGCTTCGGGAAAAAAATTCGAGGATTTCGTCAGAGAAAATATCTTTGAACCTGCTGGCATGACCTCCTCTTTTTATATCACGGAAAGGGCTTCCAAGATAGGGTTTAGCATTGCAACAGGTCATAAGGCTGACCGTATTCCGCAGGTTATCAAAGGGTTGGATGGTACGTTCGGCGATAAGGGAATGTACTCTACCATTTACGACTTGTTGGCTTGGAAGAAGGCCTATTTCACCAACTATACCATTCTCCCCAAGGAGATGGTGGAGATGGCCACCACGGCACAAAACCAACTCAAAGGTAGCAGTACGCCCTCTGAGGACTATGGCTACGGATGGCATCTCGAAGAGAATCCCTATTATGGTCACATCATCTATCATGGGGGACTATGGCATGGCTTCAATCATGTGTTGCTCTATTATCCCGAAAAGGACATTTTCATGGTGTTTCTGAGCAACTACTGCAACCGTGGTCATCGTGGACAGACTGCCAATGTGCTCCATATTCTTTGCGGTGCATAAATCTTTCTTTTTCTTCTGAAAAATCAAGTATTTTATAATCAATTATTTAATAATTGAAATTTTTTTTCTATAATCTGCTGAGGGTACAGATATTTTTTCTAATTTTGCACACTTGATATTAGAATAAAACCGTTTTCAGATATGAGCGAGAAAAAATCACCTAAGGTTGACCTTGAATCCAGATTAGTCAACTTCTTTTTGTTGGGTTGCGCCATTGGTCTGACCCTCTCACTGCTGGGCCTTGACATCTGGGCCAGCGTGAAATCCAATGCTGGAGCTTCTATCTCTACAGAGGCAGAGCCTGCTGTGGAAGACCTGCAGATGCCGAACACCGATATCGAGACGCCTCCGCCACCAGAACCGGAACAGGCTCCTGAACAGGAAGAGGTGGTTGAGCAGATTTTGAAGGAGACGCAAGAAGAGGTGGCTACCACGTTTGAGTTCAGCATGGAGGCCGACGAAGAAACTGCTATTGAAGGCGACGATGAAGAAATCGATGCCAACACTGAGGTTGTTGAAATTGAGGAACCCATCGAGCGTGTACCGCAGGTGAGAGCTGAATTCCCCGGCGGTATGGCTGAGTTGAGAAAGTACCTTTTCGACAATTGTCAGTATCCCGAGTCTGCCCGTCAGGCCGGTTGGCAGGGCGTCGTGATGTTGGAGTTCGTGGTGGAGAAAGACGGTCGTATCGGTCAGGTGAATGTGCTGAGAAGTGTATGTCCGGCTCTTGACGAAGAGGCTATCCGCGTTGTGAAGGGTATGCCGAAGTGGAAAGCCGGTGAGAACAACGGTCAGAAGTGCCGTTCCTTCTTCCAGCTCCCTATCACCTTCTCGCTGCAATAAGCAGTCTCATTCTGAAAAGCTACTGCCCCGTAAGTTATTACGAGGCAGTTTTTTTTATGTCTTTTTACGAATGAATAAAAACTTGTTTTAGAAACCCCACAGGTCGTTAACGGCCATGTCGTCGGAATAGAAATCGAGGATGTCGTAATCCACCTCATCGAGGTCATTCTCATCGAGATTTTCGGAGATGAACTGCTCGGTGGCGGCATCCACCGGTGTGGTGGCTTTGGGCGTGGGGGTGCTTTTTGCCATGGGCTTGGCCTCGGCTTCGGCCGTGGGCGTGTAAGCAAGTGCGTCGTCTAAACTTAACGTGTTGCTGGCAGGGGCGGGGGGCGTGGCTTTTACGTGAGCCACCTTTTCACCCGTCAGGTTTTCAGGACTTTGCAGCATGTTGAAAACATAGATGCCTGTGCCCATCAGCAGTCCCGCGCAGGCGGCGACGGAAGCGATGCGCACCCAACGGCGTTGCAGGAACAACTTCTTGCTCGGTTCAGCAGCCACTTTCGCCAATACCGCATCCGGCAGTTGTGCAAAATAATTCTCAGGAACGGGATAGCCCTCGTTGGTGCGGTGTGCCTCCAAAAGAGCCTGCATCTGAGCATCCTCTTCGGCAATGCGCGCCAACACCTGGTCGGGAAGACTATCGAAATAGCCCTCCGGCACTGGTGCCTGACGATTCTTGTATTGGTCTAATATCTCTTCCATTGAATTTTTGTGAAACGTTCTCTTGACGTGAGGGTTGCGTAAAAGTTTAAACGAATTTGAAAAATTTTTCAAAAAAGAAATAAAAATCACTCCAAGTCTAAATGCTTGATGGAATCCTTATCGACTTTGACCTCGCCCCACACCTTCTTGGTGATTTTGAGGGCTTCGGCGGTGGTGAGTTTGTCGGTCTGTTCGAGGATACGCTGCACGAAGATGCACTGGCGGATGTCGGCCTGGTTGTTGACCACGGCTTCGGCGAGGGCCTTGCAGGTCTGGTAGCCGCAGATACGGCAGTCCACCTTGGGCAGGTCGTTGGTAATCTCGAACACCTTCTTCATCTTCCGCATAGCCACCGAGATGTTGTCGTCGAGCTTGTCCATAGAGCGGGGCTGCACTTCACCCACGGCCATATTATCTTTCAAGTAATCCTTGTAATTGAGGATGTTATTCTCTTGCGGGGTAACGGTTTTGGGCCGTTGTTTGGCGCGTTTGCGCTGTCGTTCAGCGATAAGGAAGCGGTTTCCGGCGCATAGGATGCCGCCGGCGCAGCTCTCGTCGCAAGCACGCAATTCCAGGAAGTCGATGTCGTCAAGATCCTCATTTTCCAATTTGTCGAGGAAGGCGGAGACGTTGTGTACCTCGTCGATGGCGAGGTTGCGGCCGGTAGGGATGTCTTTGATTTCGCCGCCGGTGAGCGACCAAAGGATGCTGTTTTTGGAGAGGGGATGGAAGTCGAATTCGTCTTCACGAAGCGTATAAACGCCCTGCTTGATAACACGGAACACCTTGTTGTACAGGTAGTTCATGTTGATAACGCCATCAATATTGGACTTTTCTTCGCCGACGGGACTTTTCACGGCAGCAATCTTGGCGGCGCAGGGGGCCACGTAGAAGATGCCGATGTCTTCGGGTGCGACACCGCGTTCCACGAGCACTTCGCGGATGTACAGGGCGGTGACATCCAACGGGGGCTTGGTGAGCAGCAGGTTGTCCACCAGGGAGGGGTATTTCACCTGGATAAGGCGCACGATGGCGGGACAGAAGGTGGAGATGATGGGCTTTTCTGCCGATTCGTCTTTCACCTTGTCGTTGATGACCTCTTTCAACACATCCACGCTCTTTTCCACCTCATACACGTACTTGAAGCCGAGGTGGTAGATGGCGGAGAGGATGGCGCGCTGGCTCACTTTTTCGGGAAACTGCGCGCTGAAGATGGAGGGGACGAGCAGCACGGGACATTTGAAATTGTAGATGGTCTCGAAGTCGTCCTGCTCGATATAGATGGCGTTCATGGGGCAGGTCTGGTAGCACATGCCGCAGTCGATGCAGCGGTTGGCATCGAGAATCGGATGGCCGTCCTCCACATGGATGGCGCAGGTGGGGCACACGCTGGTGCAGTGCGAGCAGCCGATGCAGAGGTCGTATTTGAACTTGAGGGCGTGGTGGATGTGTTCCATGGTGGTTTAGAAATAGTTGACGATTTCTACTGTAGTTCCTTTGCCGACCACCGAGTTGACGGTGAGCTTATCGGAATTGCTCTGCATGTTGGGGAGACCCAGGCCGGCACCGAAACCCATCTCGCGCACTTCGGGCGAGGCGGTGGAGTAGCCCTTCTGCATGGCCTGGTTGATGTCGGGAATGCCGGGACCTTCGTCCACCAGCTTGATGCTGACGCTGGTATCTTCCAAATCCACATAGATTACTCCCCGGTAGGCGTGAGCCACAATGTTGACCTCAGCCTCATAGAGTGCCACCACGGTACGTTTTACAATCGCCGGGTCCACACCCAGCTGTTTCATCATTTTCTTCACTTTGCTGGAGGTGGTGCCTGCATTGGTGAAGTCTCCACCTTCCACATTATATTCAAAATGCATAATTTCAAGATTTTAATAAACTCCCGGAAGCCCAGCATTGAAAAGGGTTCCTGATGTGCGATACAAGGAAAGGTCGGTGGTGATGAGCAGCATGTCGTTGTCTTCGGCCAGCTCAATCATCTCTTCGGTGACCTTCTTCCCACGAACGAACATCACCACTTTAATGTCGGACATCTCGCACGTTCTGATAGTCTGCGTGTTACACAGTCCAGTGATGAGCATTACCGACTTGTCGGTGCGCAGGGTGAGCACGTCGCTCATCAGATCCGAGGCAAAAGCACAGTCGATATCCCTGTCGATGAATGCCTCGCCTTCAACGACAGTGCCTGAAATTAAGGATGTAATCTCTTGAATTTTCATAGGTTAAGATTTCATTAAATCGGTTGCAAAGATACAAAAAAAAGAGATATTCGCAGCATTGCAGCGAAACAAACTTTCTTGGCGTCATCCGTTATAACAATGAAAAGTTATTGAAAATGAAGAGACTCCTCCGTCTTCAGCTTTTGCTCCTGAAGATTTACGGCACGACCAATGAAGATTTTGTGTATTTTTGCCATTTGAAAATATTTTCAATATGAAAAACAAAAAGAAATGGTTTGCCATCCTCCAATTTGTTGACCATTACTCTATCTTTATTTCTAATATTCAAGAAGTAATGCATCTTCCTTTCCGTAATCTTTGCAGATTTGCAAAAATGTATGCGTAGTCTGCGGGAATCATCATCAAAACAACTACCAACAGTGAACTGGACCATCATCATCGTTGAAACCCTGATCATGACTGCCGCTTTCACGGCTGCGATTCTGATTCCGCTCGTGAAGAACCCCCTGTGGTGGCCGCAGGCGTGAGTATTTACCATAAATCCCCAAAATATGAATATTGAAGAGTATCGTGATTATTGTCTGTCGCTGGATGCGGAGGTAGAAGAGAAACTGCCGTTCCAGAAGTTCAAGAACGGAGAGGGTGTGCTAGTGTTCTATATCTGCGGCCACATGTTCTCCTTCTTCGACTGCAACGACTTCTCGGTCATCTCGCTCAAATGCCAGCCGGAGCGCATCGAGGAGCTGAAAATGCAGTACAGCTGTATCGGCGATCCGTACAACGAATCGTCCAAGCACTGGATTGGCATCGACCCGCACACCGCCCCCAGCAACCTGCTCCGTGAGCTCACTCGCAACTCCTACGAGATTGTCAAAGCCAAATACAGCAGAAAAAAAAGATAAAGCAACCGATATGAAATACGAAATCAACCCTGAAGAAACGAAGCGGGCATTCGCCTTCGAGATGTGGCTGAA
>JAEEGF011085028.1_pt1 | contig 16564 bp, 12 predicted proteins | sample 9134171 | NCBI WGS metagenome assembly JAEEGF01 (sample SAMN16246542, study PRJNA631951) | gut metagenome | biome: gut microbiome; feature: rumen; material: AP-attached | host: Bos | place: Iran: Karaj | collected 2018-10
CATTGACCAACACTGCCGATATTCTGGACAGTGTGGTCTATGAGGTGACTGCCCATTACATCTTCATGATCCAGAAACCATAAAGCTTGGCTACTGAGTATGGTGAACGGGGATAGAACGGTGTTGTCTCGCTCTGAGGCACTTCCTGTACTTTTCCGTAAAGTTCTGAGGTTGAGGCCTGATAGATGCGGCACGTCTTCTCAAGACCGCAGATGCGGACGGCCTCCAATAAGCGCAGAACACCAGTGGCATCGACGTCTGCTGTGTATTCTGGAACGTCGAACGACACCTTCACATGACTCTGTGCTGCCAGATTATAGATCTCGGTAGGCTTGGTCTCGCCAATAATACGGATGAGGGATGATGAGTCGGTCATGTCTGCCCAGTGCAGATTAACCAAACGAGCTTTTTTCATATCGCGTACCCACTCGTCGAGATAGAGGTGCTCGATACGACCCGTATTAAATGATGAGGAACGGCGCAGGAGGCCATGAACCTCATATCCTTTTTCAATCAAAAATTCTGCCAGGTATGAACCGTCCTGTCCGGTGATACCTGTGATAAGAGCAACTTTTTTATCCATATATTATAATAATGTTATCCGTTTCCTGAAAAATTCTTGATACGCTGTTCTTCCGACAGCTTGCAGATGAGCAGGGTGTCGTTGTTCTCAGCGATGATATAGCCGTCGAGCCCCTGAACCACCACTTTCTTTTCCTGAGTGGTATGTACGATGCAATTGTGGCTTTCAAACAGGTTGATGTCCTGACCGATGCTCACGTTGCCATAGAGATCCTTCTTGCTCTGTTCGTGGAGAGAACCCCATGTGCCCAAATCGCTCCAACCGAAATCGGCAGGACAGACGAAAATTTCCTCGGCCTTTTCCATGATGGCATAGTCAACGGAAATGTTCTCACATTCTGGGAACAAACGGTCGATCTCCTCTTGTTCCTTCTCTGTGCCATAGACGGGATTCAGTGATTCGAAAAGCTTTGCCATGGAAGGCTGATAGACCCGGAAGGCATTGACGATAGTGCTGACATTCCAGATAAAGATGCCGGCATTCCAGAAATAATAGTTCTTCTTGATATATTCCTTGGCTGTGGCAAGGTCGGGCTTCTCCCTGAAAGAATCCACTCTGAAAATCTCTTTGTTGCGCAGTGAACTGGTACTGAGATCGGCCTGGATATAACCGTAGCCTGTCTCCGGACGGTTGGGCTTCATGCCTAAGGTTACGATGGAGTCTGTCTCACTCGTAAAGACCATACACTCTTTAACTACCCGTTGGAACTCAGCCTTATCAACCACAATATGGTCACTGGGCGTCACAACGATGTTGGCCTTAGGGTCCTTCGACTTGATGCGCCAACTGACGTAAGCAATGCAAGGAGCTGTGTTGCGACGGCAAGGTTCGCACAGAATGTTCCCCCCGGGAATGTCGGGCAACTGTTCCTTCACGATAGAAGCGTATTTCTGATTAGTTACCACCCAGATGTTTTCTGGCTTTACCAGATTGCCAAATCTCTCAACTGTTAATTGGAGCAAAGTCTTACCAGTTCCCAATACGTCGATAAACTGCTTGGGTTTGTCTGTCGTGCTCATAGGCCAGAATCGGCTGCCAACGCCGCCGGCCATGATTACTAAATGATTGCTTGTCCTTGCCATACCTGATCAATTGGTTATAATTTGCAAAGATACACATTATTTATGAAATAAAAGAATTTTTTAGAGAAAATTCTCATTTCGGGTGTGATTATCCTTGTTTTTTCTTCAGTCGTGACTTCACAACAAAGTAGATGACGGCCAGAACCAGCAGTCCTAAGATGGCAATCTTGATATATTCTGCATATTCGCTGATCTTGTCGTTGAGCTGATCTTCGGGAACGATGGCGTGGAGATACCAGCCCATAGCGGCTAAGACGCTGTGCCAGCCTCCGGCACCGATGGTGGTAAACAGAATAAACTTACCATAGTGCATGCGAGCCAGACCGGCAGGGATGGATATCAGGTGACGAATGACGGGGACAAAACGACCGGTAAGGGTCGCTGCAACACCATGCTCGTCAAAATATTTCTCACTTCTTTCGACCTTCTCCTGATTCAACAGACACATCTTACCCCACTTGCTGTTGGCGAACTTATAGATGACGGGTCTGCCTACGTAGAGGGCTACGAAATAGTTGATGCTGGCACCGATGTCTGCACCGAGTGTCGCATAGAGAATGACCAGAAATACGTTCAGTGAGCCACTGGCTGCATGATAAGCGGCAGGGGTAACAACGAATTCTGAAGGTACTGGCACAACCGTGCTTTCGAGCAACATCAGGACAAAGATGGTGGGATACCAGCCAAGGCTGTTCAAGATATTTGTAATGAAATTCATGTGGATTCCTTGTTTGTTTGATTTAACATATATGCGACGTACTCTTCAGGTAGGGTTCCTTCGGGGAACAGACCACCGAGAACGGCTCCCGCCTCTTTGGGATTACGTTTGACAGCTAGGTCGAGATAATAGAGAAACTCGTCGTATTTTTTCAAGTCCAGACAACAGAGAGCCATGTAGGAATAGCCATCGTTCCAGTCGCTGTAGATATGCTTGAAAAATTTCTTAAAGAGGGTGTAGCATGTGAGGGGGTATTGGTTGTCGTAGAGTGAGACGACGATTCTCAGCATGGTCTTCGGAGTGTTATCCGACAACTTGAGGGCTTTCTTGAAGGCGAGTTCTGCTTCTTTCTGTTGGTTGCTCGACAGCAAGATATGTCCACGAATGACCTCCATGTTCGCATGGTCGCAGCCGAGTTCTTCTGCCTTGTCTATATAATACAGCGCTTGGTCGAGTTTGTGGAGATCACCATAGGCAAAGGCCAGTTCCTGATAGATGTCAGCATGAATCTGAGGACCTGCGGCTGTTGCTGTCTGCTCGGCCTTCTCTAAAGCCACTATAGCCTCTTCTGGATGCCCCAGATTGAGAAGGCACGTACCTTGGTGCAGATAACCGAAGTAGTCGTCTTCCATAATGTCGGAGTATCTGCGGTAATAGGTGAGTGCTGATTCGTAGTTGTTGAGGCTGAAGAGTCCGTTGGCCTTCGCCAGAATGCTTTCAGCATCATGCGGGTCGATGGCGATAGCATATTCACTGCTGGTGATGGAGGCGTTGTAGTCCTCGCTCATAAACTGTGCATTGGCCAGCGCGTTCCAATAGCGGGCGGAGTAGGGGTCGTGGTCAATCAGTTCGTTGAAGATACGTTCACTGTCCTTGTATTTCCCCAGTCCGAAGAGCGTGTGGCCCATCAGTTCCTTGAAGTCGTCGGAGTCGTCACCTTGTGAACGGGCGATCCATTCGAAGGCTATGTTGTGGATGTTGTAGTCGGAAAAGACATTGGCAACATCATAGACATAGTCCGTCAGCTCGTCAGGCATGATTTCGTCCATCTTCTGTCTGAAGTAGTCATTGGCTTCATCGACCTTCCCTTGGGAGATCATGATCTCTCCCTTGAGATAGACGGCCTCCTGACTGTCAACGGCCTCGATGCGGCTGGCATAGTCCTCAGCATCTTCGTAATCGCCTCGCGACAGTGCCTCACGGGCTTTGTACAACAAGGGTCCTACGGCTTCCGGATTGTAGGTCAACGCCAGTTCGATGGCCTCATTGGCTTCTTCGTCGCGTCCGTTATAGTGGTAATAATCGGCAATGTCAGCCAAGTCATCAGCATCCATATAGATGGCGTGCTCTGACTTGACTGACGTTTCGTATTTGTTCAGGATGTTCAGAAATTCCTTACTTTCGAAATATGCCGTGTCGTCTGTCATTTACTTGTTCATCTTTGCCCAGTTGTCTTTCAGGCCTACCGTCTTGTTGAAGACGGGGTTCTCTGCTGTCGAGTCGGAATCGGGCGTGAAGTAGCCGATGCGCTGGAACTGCAGATAGGTCAGAGGCTTCATCGAGGCTGCGAATGGCTCGATATAGCAGTCTTTCAGGATGCTCAGAGAGTCTGGGTTGATCATCTGCTTCATGGCTGTTACGGCATCGCAGTTCTGCTGTTCACGGAGTTCTGCCAAGGTGTCGCGGGGATTCTCTACCTTCCACAGACGGTCGTAGAGACGTACTTCGGCCTTCACGGCATTATGACAGCTGACCCAGTGCAGCGTCTTACCCTTGATCTTGCGGTTAGAACCGGGAAGTCCGCTCCTTGATTCGGGATCGTAGGTGCAGTAGATCGTCGTTACCTTACCGTTCTCATCCTCATCGCAGGGATGTTCCTCGTCGCACTTGATGATGTAGGCATTCTTCAGGCGCACTTCCTTGCCGGGAGCCAGGCGCATGAATTTCTTGTCGGCCTCCTTCATGAAGTCATCGCGCTCAATCCACAACTCGCGGCTGAACTCCACCTCATGGGTGCCGTCGGCCTCGTTCTCGGGATTGTTGACGGCTGTCAACTGCTCCAACTGGTCTTCGGGATAGTTGGTAATGACAACCTTCACCGGATCCAGAACCGCACTCACGCGGAGTGCTCTGCTGTTCAGGTCGTCACGGACGGCACTCTCCAGAAGAGCCATATCGTTGAGTGCATCGATCTTGGTGTAGCCGATTTTGTCGATGAACTTGATGATGCTCTCAGGGCTGTAGCCGCGACGACGGAAACCGCAGATGGTCGGCATGCGGGGATCGTCCCAGCCGTTGACGAGTTTTTCGTTTACAAGTGCCAGCAGATTACGCTTCGACATCAGGGTGTAGTTCAGGTTCAACTTATTGAACTCGGTCTGTCGCGGACGGTTATCCTCGATATTATCGGTCTCGCCCTTCCATTCCTTCATCCAGGTGACGAACAGATCGTAGAGGGGACGGTGCTCCACAAACTCCAGAGTACACCAAGAGTGGGTCACACCCTCCAGATAGTCACTCTGACCGTGGGTGAAGTCGTACATGGGGTAGGCGTTCCACTTGTTGCCGGTACGGATATGGGGGATGTTCAGCACACGATAGATCAACGGGTCACGGAACAGCATGTTCGGATGAGCCATATCGATCTTGGCACGCAGTACGAGGGTGCCGGGTTCGCACTTACCGCTGTTCATGAACTCAAACAACTTGAGGTTCTCCTCAACAGGACGGTCGCGATAAGGACTGTTGGTGCCAGGACTCGTGGTGGTTCCCTTCTGCTGGGCAATCACCTCTGAGCTCTGCTCATCGACATAGGCACGACCCTGCTTGATGAGCCAGACGGCAAAGTCCCAGAGCTCTTGGAAGTAGTCGCTGGCATAATAGACATTTGCCCACTGGAAGCCCAGCCACTTGATGTCGTTCTCGATGCTCTCTATATATTCGGTATCCTCCTTGATGGGGTTGGTGTCGTCGAAACGCAGATTGCAGACGCCATTATATTTCTTGGCCAGACCGAAGTCGATGGCGATAGCCTTTGCGTGGCCGATGTGCAGGTAACCGTTAGGTTCCGGTGGAAAACGGGTCTGCAGTCTGCCGCCGTTCTTACCTTCTGCCAGGTCATTGATTACCTTCTGCTCAATGAAGCTCACTGACTTTTTCTCTTCGCTCTCATTAATGATCTTCTCTTCCATAAATCTATGATGTTTCTATTTGTGGCTGCAAAATTACGAAAAATTATCGAATTGACCAAAATTAGCCGTATTATTTGATACCGCGGTCATTGAGTGCCTTCGAATACTTGGCTGCGTTCTTCAGATGCTCCTGATAGGTCTTGGCGAAATTATGGGTGCCCGAGAAGTCTTCCTTGGCACACATATAGAGGTAATCGTGATCGACGCGATTCAGTACAGCATCGATGCCTTTCACAGAGGCAATCTTGATGGGGCCTGGGGGCAACCCGATGTTACGATAGGTGTTATACGGGCTGTCGTAGGTCAGCATGTCGTGATAGATTCTGCGGAGGGCGAAGTCCTGAAGGGCGAACTTGATGGTGGGATCAGCCTGCAAAGGCATCCCGGTCTTCAGACGGTTCAGATACATGCCCGCTATCATCGGCTTCTCCTGATTGTTGGCCGTCTCTTCGTCGATGATGCTGGCCAGCGTACAAACCTCGTTGGGCGTCAGACCGATGGCTTGGGCCTTGTCTGTGCGCTCTTTGTTCCAGAAGTGGTCGTGCTCTTTCTTCATGCGGGCCATCAGTTTGTCGAGCGAAGTGTTCCAATATACCTCGTAGGTGTTCGGCACGAAGAGACAGACGATATTGTCGGGATCAAAGCCTTGCTTGGCACAGAAGGCTGAGTCTTTCAGCAGGATGGCTACGGCAGCACTGTCGAGCATCAGTTTCTTCGAGAGGGCACCAGCCAGCCGGTCGGTCGTCCTGCTCTCAGGGATGGTCAGCATGACGGGCTCCTGATGACCGTTCTTCAGGTTACGGAACACGGTGAGTGTGCTCTCTCCGGGACGGATGGCGTATCTGCCGCTCCTGATATGGTCGGCATAGCCGGCATGACGGGCCATAATCCTGAAGGTGGTCAGCGCCTGTGATGAGGCGAAGGGCGATAGCTGCTTGGAGACATCGTCCAGATTATAGCCATCGTATATATACACGTATTCGGTCTTCTCGGAGTTGGAGAAACTACCTACGAAATAATAGATGAATACGCCAATGATTGCTAATAGACAGACAGCGATGGCTGCCAGATAATATTTCTTTTTTTTCGTTTTCATATCGCCGAACATTGAAAAATTGCTGCAAAGTTACAAAAATCTCTCAACTCATAACTCTGAATTGTAACTTTTTTGTATCTTTGTAGCAAAATAATGAGAATATGAAACTGAAATTCACGATAGAATACGGAACACAGTGGGGTGAGAACCTCTGGGTGGTTATCACCTATATGAGTCTCGACGGCACGAAGAAGAACCGCCGACTGATGATGACGACCGACGATGGCTGGCATTGGGAACTGGAGACATCGGCCGTCGAGTCGCGTCAGCACCCGATCGCTTCTTTCTGCTATTATTATCAGGTGGAAGATGCCGACGGCAACGTGCTCCGCAAGGAATGGTCGGCTGTGCCCCGCTGTTATTACTTCGACTCGTCGAAGAATTATATCCTGACTGATCTCTGGCGCGAGGTTCCCTTGCAGTATAACCTCTACAGCTACGCCTATCAGACGATGATGGGCTTGCCTCACGACGAAGAGGTGCAGGCGCTGCGAGTACCCTTGTACCGTAAGACCATCCTCTTCCGCGTGTCTGCCCCGCAGTTGAAGGCCGGACAGGCAGTCGCTGTCGTAGGCAGTCATCCGGCGTTAGGCAGTTGGAATCCGTCGCGCTTTCTGCGTATGGAGTATCTGGGACGATACGACTGGCTGCTGTCGGTGAATGTCGAGGCGGTCGCCCTGCCGATAGAATATAAATATGTGATTATCGACGAGGCTACCCACACCTTGCTGTCATGGGAGGAAGGCGATAACCGTACGACGGAGGGCCTGATCACTACCGACCCGCAGATAGGGATTCCCGACGGAACGGTTCTTGTGGCCTATGGACAGAGCCTGCGAGTGAAGGAACAGACATGGCGGGCTGCCGGAGTGGTGGTTCCCGTGTTCTCTCTGCGTAGTGCCCACTCTTGTGGCGTCGGCGACTTCGGCGACCTGCGCCTGCTCGTTGACTGGGCTGTGGCTACGGGGATGAAGGTGATACAGATTCTGCCTGTCAATGATACGACTTGTGCTCATACCTGGAGCGACTCTTATCCTTATAACATCGTCTCGGCCTTTGCCCTTCATCCGCAGTATCTGGATCTCGAGGCACTCGGGTCGCTGAAGAACAAGACGCGGATGACGGCCTTCAGACGGCAGCAGCAGGAACTGAATGCACTGGGCTATGCCGACTATGAGGGGGTGGAACGTGTCAAGGGTGAGTACATCAGAGCCGTCTTTGCCGAACGTGGGCAGCAGACGCTCGATTCGAAAGAGTTCAAGGCGTGGTTTGAGGCTAATAAGGATTGGCTCGAACCTTATGCCCTTTGGAGTGCAGATCACTCTCAGCTCTCTGCTGATCAGTGTCCGCTTATCTATTATGTCCAGTATCATCTCCATCTGCAGTTGAAGGCCGCAGCCGACTATGCCCGACAGAAGGGCGTTGTCATCAAGGGCGATGTGCCCATCGGTGTCAACCGTGAGAGTGTGGAGACGGAAACTCATCCGAAACTCTTTCATCTGGATGCCCAGACAGGTGCACCTCCCGATGCTTTCTCGCAGAACGGTCAGAACTGGGGCTTCCCGTCATATCACTGGGGACCAGCCCTGATCGAGTGGTTCCATCGTCGCCTGCGTTGGATGGAACAGTATTTCGACGCCATCCGCATCGACCATGTTCTCGGCTTCTTCCGTATCTGGGAGATACCCGACGATGCCCTCTTCGGCCTCTTGGGTCACTTCTCTCCGGCTCTGCCGATGACGGTGGGCGAGATCGAGTATTTCGGACTCCCGTTCCGTAAGGACTTCTTTACCCGTCCGTTCATCAACGACCGGGTGCTCGACCGTCTCTTCGGCATGCATGCCCCTTATGTCCGTGAACACTTCCTTATCTCTCGCAGTTATGGCTTCTATGACCTCAAGGCGGAGTACGACACGCAGAAGAAGATACGCGACTGCTTCGAGGGCAAGGGCGACGAGAACAGCCTCTGGATCCGCGACGGCCTCTACCGTCTGATCAGTGGTGTGCTGTTTATCGAGGATCCTGAGCAACCCGAGATGTATCATCCCCGTATCGGGGCTTATCAGGAGCCTGTCTATGAGGCACTGACGGCTGAGGAGAAAGACGCCTTCATGCGACTCTACAACAACTATTATTACCAGCGCCATAATATGTTCTGGGGGGATCATGCCATCCATCGGTTGACGGATGTCTTCGGTGCGACGCAGATGCTCTGCTGTGCTGAGGATCTGGGTATGTTGCCCGATTGCGTGGAACCCGTGCTCGACCAACTCCGTATCCTTACACTCGAGATCCAGTCGATGCCTAAGCAGAACGGCTTTGAGTTTGCACATCTCGACGGCAACCCCTATCGGAGTGTGGCTACGTTCTCCACCCACGACATGCCGTCGTTGCGCCTCTGGTGGGAGGAGAGTCCGGAGCGCACCCAGCGCTATTATGTGTCGATGCTCCAGAAACAGGGACGTGCACCCGAACATCTGCCTGCCCATCTGGCCGAGGAGATTATCGCCCGTCACCTCTATTGTCCGTCGATGCTCTGTCTGCTCTCACTGCAAGACTGGTTGGCGATGGATGGTGAACTGCGCTCGAAGCATCCCCGTGAGGAGCGCATCAATGTGCCGAGCGATCCTTATAACCATTGGAAATACCGCATGCACCTGCCGATAGAGGAGTTGCTGAAGGCCGATAAATATAATAATAAGGTACGCACGATGATTACCCGTAGCAAACGATGAACTATTCTACCTATATTTTCGACCTCGACGGCACGCTGCTCGATACGCTGGGCGACTTGGCTGCCTCTACCAACTATGCGCTCCGCACGCATGGGATGCCCGAACATTCGATAGATGACGTGCGCCGCTTCGTGGGCAATGGGGTGCGCCTGCTGATGGAACGTGCCGTTCCGCAGGGAGCAGCCAATCCGCAATTCGAGGAGGCTTTTGCCACGTTCCGTGCCCATTATATGGCTCATTCGCTCGATACCACCCGTCCTTATGAGGGGATTCCCGAGACGCTGGCTGCCCTGAAGGCCCGAGGCTGTCGGCTGGCTGTCGTCAGCAATAAGTTCTATGCCGCCACAGGCGAACTCTGCCGCCATTTCTTTCCCGACACCATCGAGGTGGCCATCGGTGAGCACGAGGCAGAGGGTATCCGTAAGAAACCGGCACCCGATACGGTCATCGAGGCCCTGCGACAGTTGGGAGTAGGGAAGGAGGGGGCAGTCTATGTCGGCGACAGCGATGTGGATATCATGACGGCACGCAATAGCGGTCTGCCGTGTATCAGTGTGCTCTGGGGGTTCCGCGACCGTGACTTCCTGATACAACATGGAGCAGAGACTTTCATCTCCGCTCCATCAGAACTGTTATAGCCGCTCGGATTACAACTGCTGTAATCTGGCAATATATTTTCCAAGGATATCGAACTCCAGGTTCACGACACTGCCTACGTGGATGTCGCAGAAGTTGGTGTGCTCGAAGGTGTAGGGGATGATGGCTACCTGGAAGGTGTTGCTCGTGGGATTGCAGACCGTCAGACTGACACCGTTCACGGTCACGCTGCCCTTATCTACCGTGAAATAGCCCTTCTTGGCCATCTCGCGGTTCTCGGGATATTCGAAGGTGAAATAGGTGCTGCCGTCAGCATCCTCCATCGCGATACACTTGGCTGTTTCATCGACGTGCCCTTGAACGATATGGCCGTCGAGCCTGCCGTTCATCAGCATCGAGCGCTCTACGTTCACCTTGTCGCCCACCTTCAATCGTCCTAAGTTTGTGCGGTCGAGCGTCTCCTTCATCGCCGTGACGGTATAGGTGCCGTTCACGATGCGTACCACCGTCAGGCAGACGCCGTTGTGGGCGACGCTCTGGTCGATCTTCAGCTCATCAACAAACGAGCATTTCAACGTAAAATCAATATTCTCGCGGTCTTTCTCTATCGCTACAACAGTAGCAAACTCTTCAATGATTCCAGAAAACATATCAAAATTCAGGGTTTGGTTGTGTATAAAAAAAAGCGGGTTCGTGCCGATGATTTGGTGAAAACTCCTGTTTCACACGATATGAGTGCTCCCTGCTGTTGTAATCCACCGGCATTACTGCTCTCCCCTGAGGGATGGACTGTGGCCCGCCATTAGCAAGGGAAACGGTCTCAATGAATTTTTTAATGTAGAGTATCCCGATCTATGCGGCACGACCCGTATTCTGACTGCAAAGATAAGGTTTATTCGCGAATAAGCCAAACCTTTTAGCATTTTTTATTGATTGTTCAGTGCCTTGACCGCCTTCTTGTATTTCACGAAGATCACGATCAGCGCTGTCAGCAGCAGAAGGAAATAGATGGTGAAGGCCGTGGGCGATGTCAGGTACGAGTTGGGCACCGTGACTGTGATCGTCCGTATATCGTATTTCTCGGGCGACTCCAGCAGGAAGGCCTTCACCTTGAAGGTGTAGGTGCCAGGCGTCACGTCATCGTATTCGGCTATACGGTTCTTGCCCGCGTTGATCCAGTCTTCATCGTAGCCTTCGAGCATATACTGGTAGTGTATGCGATGCTGCAACTGATAGTTCATCGAGGCAAAGCGGAAGGCGAAACTGTCGTTGCCGTGCGGTATATCGACGCTTTTGCTCATGGGCACGTAGTAGTCGAAGTTGCTGTTCAGTCGCGGACTCTGCAACTCGTCGTTCAGGTAGAAGTCGGTAATCTGCAGCTTCATCTGCCGTCCGGTACTGCCCATCAGTTTCTTCTTATCTACGACATAGTAGCCGTCGAGTGTGCCGAAGAGCACATCGCCGTTGGCGGCACATGTGGCTCCACCCTCGGAGATCATCACGTCGCCCACTCCGTCGAGGCTTGAGAAACTGGTGAATATCTTCTTGGTGATGTCGAACGAGCAGATCATGTGCTCTAAGGCAAACCAGGCATTGCCCCGCTCGTCGAATGTGATGCTGCGTATCTCTTCCGAGGGCAGTCCGTCCTGGGCGTCGAACGAGTCGAAGAGCCAGGCGCCAGTGTCGTCCTTGCCGATGGTGTAACCGATGCCACCGCCGTTGGTGCCTACCCACATCGTGCCCTTGCTGTCTTTCTTGATGCAGACGATGTCGTTGTTTCTGAGTATCTTGTCTGTGTTCTCGGGCATCCTCAGCTTCTCAACCTTCACATTCTTGTCCTTGTACGACATGATGAGGATACCGTCGGTCGTTCCTGCCCAGACGTTGCCTTCTGCATCGACAGCAATGGTCCTTACCTTTGTATAGGCACCCTTCGGATAGTCGGTCATGCCATTGCCTGAATGGATGAAGTTGTCGCTGCCTTTGGGAAGCAGGTTCACACCGCCGTTATAGGTGGCCACCCAGACATTGCCGTCTTTGTCTTCTACGGCCTGATAGGCGTTGTTTGAGCTGAGGCTCTGCTTGTCACCGCTCCGATGGCTGTAGTTCCTGATGGTCCATCCGCTGCCGTTGGGGCTCATATTGAAGAGACCGTTGTCTTTCGAGCAGATCCAGTAGTCGCCCTTGGCGCCTTTCGAGATGCCGTAGAGTCGTCCGAACGGCTGGCCTTTGTCGTCGCGATTCACGATGGTCTGATTGCCGTTGTCGTATTTCAGATAGAGGTCGCCACTCTTGTTTCCTATGAGTAACAACTTGCGCTGCTGGTCGTAGAACATGGCTCTGATCTCGTTGTCGAGAGCGCCTGTGGGATTGGCCACCAGTTTCTTCCTGACGATGTTGTTCTTCTGGATCTCCAACTTGTCGAGGCCTCTGTGGCTGGTCGATTCCCACACCACTCCTTCCTCCAGTTCGAGGGCTGCATAGACGGTGTTAGAGAGATTCCAGGGGTTCGAGGGGTCGTTGTGGAAATACTCCACCTCGTCTTTCTCCCTGTTGTAGTAGCCGAAGCCGCCGTGATTCATCACCATCCAGACGGTGCCGTTAGTCTCGTTGAACACACCGCCCTTTCCGTCATGTTCTGGCAGCGGAACGTTCTGCTGGAAGAATTTCTCCTCACCGGTCTCGGGATTCAGGCGCGAGGCACCCATACGGTCATCGCAGAACCATACGATTCCCTTGCTGTCGGTGAAGATGCTGAAGATGCCCATCCCGTTGGGCTTGCGCAGCAGTTGAGGCTCCACCCCTTTAGCAAACGAGTGGATGCAGCCTTGTGAGCTGCCGGCATAGACGTTGAAGCCGTTGGAGTGCAGGCAGGTGATCTCCATATCCATCAGGATGCCGTCTTTCTCCAGCTTCAGTTTCTTACGGTCAAATCGGTGGATACCTTTGTTCGTGCCGATCAGGATATCGTCCTGATAGCCCTCGGCCATGCTGGTAATCCTCAGTCCCTCGGAGCTCATCTCGTCTGTCGTCAGACCTTTGCGGTCGAGTTTCAGCATGTAGAGATGGCCGTTGTTGATGCTGACGAGCACTTCGCCCGAGCTGGTCACCAACAGCGGTGAGGTGACCTTGAAGTCTTCGTTGCCCTTGTATTTCTGAAAGGGGTTGATAATCTTATCAGTAGAGCGGTCGAGCACGAACACACGGCCGTCGTACATGTGCATCCAGACGTTCTGCGACTGGTCGATAGCCAGGTCGAGGATGCGGTTGTGCAGGTTCTTCACGTGGCTGGCATTGCCCGTGCGATAGTTATAGAAGTTATAGCCGTCGAAGCGCGACATGCCGTTCCAGGTAGCTATCCAGATGTAGCCCAGATCGTCTTGGTAGAGCATCGAAATAGCATTACTGCAGAGGCCGTCTTCGGTCGTGAAATGTGAGCGCGACGCCTGCAACTGCTGGGCGCTGGCTGTTTGACAGAGGGTAAGCAGCATGAAGCTTGCCAGAAGTCTTTGTATGATTTTTTTGTGGGTCATGCGATTGTTGTAAAAATGTATTGTTTTCAGTTTATCCGGGGCAAATTTATTAATTTTCTGCGAACTATCAAAAAAAATCGAGGATTTTTCCTGTCTGTTCTGCAGATTTTTCCTAACTTTGCAGAAAAATCATAAGATAATGGAAAAGACCGTATGCATTTTGGCTGGTGCCAGACCGAATTTTGTGAAAGTGTCGCCCCTCGTGCGGGCTATTGACAGATATCCTGAGGCGCAGTGTCTGCTTGTCTTTGCTGGTTGTGAAGACGATCCGACGCTCGAGCCCTCGCTCTTCGACGACCTGCAGATGCCCCGTCCGCAGTTCTACCTCGGCGTGAACTCTACGAGTCTCAACGAGATAACCAGTCAGGTGATGGCTGCCTTCGACCGTTTCCTCGATGAGCATCCTGTCGATGTGGTCATCGTGGTTGATGACCTCGCCTCGACAATGGCTGCTGCCATCGTCACGAAGAAGCGCAATATCCGGTTGGCTCATCTTGTGGCAGGTACCCGTTCCTTTGATATCAATATGCCGAAGGAGATCAACCGGCTGGTCATCGATGCACTGAGCGATTATCTCTTCACGGCTGGTGTTCGCAGTACGGGCGTGGCTACCCGGGAGCAGTCGGAACAGTCGCAGACTTACATGGTCGGAAATATCCTGATGGACACGCTGAGATTCAATCACGGACGATTGAAAAAGCCTTACATGCCAGAACTGAACAGCGTGCTCGATGAACAGCGTTATCTGGTCTTTACACTGAACCGTAAGGCCTTGATAGCTGATACAGAAAACCTCTCGAAGATGCTGTCGGCGATGGTGGCGTCGGCTGGCGATATGCCTATCATCGCACCTCTTCGCGGCCAAGCCAATCGTGTGGTTTCTGATATTAAAGCAAAGGATTCAGATAAGTTTAAAAATCTACTGGTTATCAGTTCATTATCCTATTTGGAATTTGGTTGGCTGACGGCTCATGCCGCAGGCGTAATTACCGATTCTGGTAACGTGGCCGAAGAGGCTACCTTCAATGGTGTGCCTTGTATCACGCTCAACAACTATACCGAACATCAAGAGACGGTCAGCGTGGGCTCTAATGTGCTGGTTGGTGAGGATGCCGACAAACTCGGTGCGGCTTTGAAAAATATGGTCAATGGTGGGTGGAAAAAGTGCGCCCTGCCTGACCGTTGGGATGGTCGTACCGCAGAGCGCATTCTTCAGATCCTCCTTCAATAGTTGGCATGGATGGGCTTTAATAATTCTCAGCCTTTACCTGGAAGTAAGCCTGTGGGTGGTTGCAGACGGGGCATTCCTCGGGTGCCTTCTTGCCTATCACGATATGACCACAGTTAGAGCACTGCCAGATGACGTCGCCATCTTTTGAGAACACGCGCTCTTTTCTGATATTGTCGAGCAATTTGCGGTAGCGCTCCTCGTGCTCCTTCTCGATCTTGGCTACGCCTTCAAACTTCTCGGCGATCTCGTCGAAGCCTTCCTCACGAGCCTCCTTGGCCATGCGGGCATACATGTCGGTCCACTCGAAGTTCTCACCGTTAGCAGCAGCTTCCAGGTTCTCGGGTGTGCTCTTGATGGCACCGCCTTCGAGCAGTTTGAACCACATCTTGGCATGCTCCTTCTCGTTGTTGGCCGTCTCTTCGAAAATGGCTGCTATCTGTACATAACCGTCCTTCTTGGCCTTCGAAGCCCAGTAACTGTACTTGTTGCGAGCCTGGCTCTCGCCTGCGAATGCTTCCTGCAGGTTCTTCTCTGTCTTTGTTCCTTTCAGTTCTTTCATAATCGTATTTGCTTTTAGTTATGTAAATGAATCATCGTGGGCAAAGATACGCATTTTAATTGTAATCAGCAAGTCAAAGAACGAAAATTTTTTCATCAGTCTCCGAATCGACGTCATTTTGGGCTTTTACTAGTAAACAAGTGTTCGCGCGCTAAGAAATTTTTGTTACCTAGTTAGGCCGCAAATTCCGTCTTTTTTCGTTGACCATGCAAAGGTAAGAATATTTCATGTGTCTTCCAAATTTAAACGCCAAAAAAGCACGCAAAAAAGCACGCATGCCGACATTATGAATGATTGTGATTCAGTTTTCAGTTTTACTTTTGCGAGGTATATGCCAAGGATTTTGCCTATTAGATTTTTATATTATTTTAATAATATAAAAATTATATATAATATATATTCTTTTCTTAAGACTTAGTCAGTACCCCCCATGCATTTTTTTAATTGAAAACTGAAATCTGAATCCATTTCTGTATTCTGTGTCTTTTCTTGAAAAAAGGCCACTACAAGGTATAGTAACTATAAGCCCGTGCTTTTTAAGGTAATTAATGGCCGAAAAATTTGGAACTATGGAACATTTTTCGTAACTTTGCGCCAAATAAGTATAATCACATAAAATTAACTAAAAACAAGACTATGATGAAAAAAATCTTTCTCATGCTGATGCTGGCGATAGCCTTCTCAGTAAACGCCGATGCCCAGGGCTGGCTGAATAGACTTAAGGACAAGGCTGTTGATGCAGCCAAGAACGCTGTAGAGCGCAATGTGGAGCGTAAGGCCGACAAAGAGGCTGACGAGGCTTCTGACGCCGTCCTGAATAAAAAGAAAGGTTCCAAGAAGTCGAAAGGCGATGAGGCCGACCTCGACGAGGCCGAGGACGATGATACGCCCGTTGATGCCAAGAGCCAGAAGAGTGACTTCGTTCGCGGTAGTGTGATCCTCTTTGAGGATGACTTCGCTGGTGAGCAGATGGGCGAGTTCCCCTCTAAGTGGGATATCAGCGACGGCAGTCTGGAAGTGGCTTCCGTCAACGGCAAGAAGTATGCGCACAGCAATACTTCAGGAACTACTGTTTTCTCTCCGCTGATGCAGAATATGAAGTCTTACCTGCCCGATGTCTTTACCCTCGAGTGGGAAGAGTTTATGTGTAAGCCTGGTGATATAGACCAGATGGCATGGCATATCTATTTCTATCAGGGTGACGACGAGCTTGGCAATATCTATAAAATGTTCCGTCCA
>JAEEGF011590336.1_pt1 | contig 16560 bp, 6 predicted proteins | sample 9134171 | NCBI WGS metagenome assembly JAEEGF01 (sample SAMN16246542, study PRJNA631951) | gut metagenome | biome: gut microbiome; feature: rumen; material: AP-attached | host: Bos | place: Iran: Karaj | collected 2018-10
CCGTCGGCATCGATCGGCACATTGTTCTTCACCTTACCCACGCTGCGGAAGCTCTTGCCGTCGTTGCTGATGAAATACTCCACCTCAGTAGGCATCCAAATCCAGGAGTAAATCTCCTGCAAGAAGCTGCCCGCCAAACGGTTGATCTTCTTGGGTTGGCCCAGGTCGACGGTGGCGACGAGGTCGACGCCATAGTAGCCCTGCCAAGCACCTGTGCGGAAGTTCTCGCCACCACGCAAGTGGTCGATGAGGGCCTTGAGGCCACCGGCAGAGTATTGTTCGTTGTACATGTTGTCCACCTTCACGCTGCGGTTGGCATCGATGAGGTAATACTGCGCGTCGATGGGCAGGCTCCAACGGCCGTCTTGTTGTGCCGCGGCACGCACGGTGGCGTTGTCCTTGAAGCACAGCGGCTGCTCGTAGAGCTGACCATTCTCACGCGGGTCGGTACCGTCCAAGGTATAGTAGATCTTGACGCCCTCGACGGGATGGCTCATACTGACCATGAGGCTGTCGAAGAAGGTGTCGGAATCGGTGTTGATGGTCGGAACGATGACGATGGACTCGGCAGGGATGCGCGCCACAGGGCAGTTCTCGGGCTGCGTGGCCCAGGGCGAATCGGCCTTGTCGGTCATCGTGAACTCCAAGGTGCCGCCGTTGTACACCTCGTCGAAGGTGACATAGCTGCGCGCCAGAGACTTGCCATTCAGCTTCACCGACTGCACATAGCAGTTCTTGTCGCTAAGGTTCTTGGCAATGACCTCAAACTGCTTGCCATTCTCAAAGGTAAGGCGCGTGTGCTCGAAGCGCGGCAGACCCAGCACATAATAGCCCGAGGCGGGCGTGGCAGGATAGAAGCCCATGCAGGAGAGCACCGCCCAGGCCGACATCTGGCCGCAGTCTTCGTTGCCGGAGTAACCGTCGCGGCGGTCGGTGTAGAAGTCGTCCATCACCTTTTTCACATAGTACTGTGTCTTGGTGGGCTGACCGACGAAGTTATACATATACACAGTATTGTGGCTCGGCTCGTTGCCGTGGGCGTATTGTCCGATGAGGCCTGTGATGTCGGGCTGCTCGCGACCCGTGAGGTTGGACGGCGCGTTGAAGAGGGCATCCAGTTTGGCCTCGTAGGCGTTCCAACCGCCCATCAGGTCGATGTGACCGTTGACGTCCTGCGGCACAAAGAAACCGTACTGATAGGAGTTGGCCTCGGTCAGCGTGAAGTTGACCTGCGCGGGATCGAAGGGACGCGACCAGCCACCGTTGCGGCGGCCTTGGAAGAACTGGTTCTCGGGGTTGTAGATATTCTTGTAGGCCTGTGCACGGGCATAGAACTCATCGGCGATGTCCTGTTTGCCCATGTCCTCGGCCATGCGGGCCACGCACCAATCGTCGTAGGCATATTCCAGCGTCTTGGAGACCGCCTCACCTTCCGCTTCAATCGGGATATAACCGTATTTCATGTAGGCACCCATGCCGCGGAAGTCGTCCTTCGAACTGGCCACCATGGCTTCAAGTGCCTTCTCCGTGTTGAAGTCGCGGATACCGGCAAAATAAGCGTCGGCGATGACGGGGATGGCGTGGTTGCCGATCATGCAGTAGGTCTCGTTGGCTGCCAGCTCCCAGATGGGCAGCATGTGGTGCTCGTTGGTTTCGTACTTATTAATAAAGGTGTTGATGAAGTCGAGGGTGCGCTCACGTTGCATCAGACTGAACAGCGGGTGCAGGCTGCGGAAGGTGTCCCACAAGGAAAACACGGTGTAGACGGGTCTCTCGGACCGGTACACCTTCAGGTCGTGGGCACGATAGCGGCCGTCGGCATCGCTATAGAGGTTGGGGGCAATCATGCAGTGGTAGAGGGCGGTATAGAACACCGTCTTATTGGATTCGTTGGGGTCGCTGACCTCGTAGCGCAGCAGTTCCTTGTTCCATTTGTCGTAGGCCTTTTGGCGCAAGGCATCGAAGTCGAAGTCACCGTCAGCAAGTTCGGCTTTCAGGTTGTTCTTCGCGCCTTCCACGTCGACGGCGGAGATGGCTATGCGCATGGTGAGGGGTTCGCCATTAAGACAGGGGAATAAGAAATAAGCTTCCTGAATTTTATTGGGTGGCGTATCTCCTTCTTTTATCGGTTTATCAAAGTCATCACCATAATCATAGCAAATCCAAAGTTGATCGTGATCATCTATTACAAACGGCTTTGAAAACTCCGCATAAAAATACAAGTATTGGTCATTGGCCCAGTCACGGGTGCGACGGAAGCCGCTAATGGCATGGTCATTTTCTATGTTCAGTTCAGATTCATACACAATTTCGTCATTCACGCCATGCTTCAAATCAAGCTTCAAACGTCCTAGTTTGCCAGTTGGATAAGTGCAACGCATCATACCCACGCGGTCGCCTGAGGTCAGTTCCACCCTAATACTATCGTCCAAAACCACGGAATAGAAACCCGCTTGTGCATCCTCATCTTCGTGTTTGAATGCTGAATGACTGTATAGTGAATCGTAATAATCATATTGGTCATTAGTCAAATCACATGCAAACTTAAACTCTTCAGTAAACGGCATAAACCTAAAGTCGCCATAATCGGAGCAGCCCGTGCCGCTGAGGTGGGTGGTGCTGAAACCGAGGATGGTGTTGTCGGAGGTGTGGTAGCCCGAGCAGCCGTCCCAGTCGTTCATGCGGGTGTCGGGGCTGAACTGCACCATGCCGAAGGGCACCGTGGCGCCCGGGAAGGTGTGGCCGTGGCCGCCCGTACCGATGAAGGGATCGACATACTTGGCCGCGTCGGTAACATATTCGGCCTTAGGCTCCTGCGTGCAGGCTGTGAGGCAGAGCAACGCAATCATTGGAAGGATAAGTTTTTTCATGTTGGATCATATTTGAGGCGGTAAAGATATAACAATTATCCGTGCAAATCAGATAAACACAAAAAATTAAATGAGATTCCCTTGGCACAATCTTTGCATCCTACCTTGATTTGTAAAAAAATGCCTTGTTTTATGCCGTTAAACAAAAAAATGCCTATATTTGTAGCCTCAAAATTGAAATCATTTATCAATCACTCATTATTAACTTATTCAAAAACAAGTACTATGAAGAAAGTTTTATTCGTTTCGCTTGCATTAGCCGTCGGAATGACTGGCTTTGCACAGAGAGCCCAACAGCAGCGCGTCAAGGCTGACAAGCCCGTGTGCGTCAAGGTTGACCGCAGCCACGCCGTTACTGGCACCGAAGAGGTCCTCTTCTCTGGCTTCGCACCCACCACTGCCGCCCCCGCCACCTATAGAGGCGATGACACTGGCGGCTGGGCCACCATGATGACCCACTACGACATCCAATCGAACAACATGATGGGTAACCGCATGGTCCGCTTCGATGACGGCACCCTCGGCGTCACTGCCACATGGGGACAAGCTTCTCCCGGCTACTCCGACCGTGGTACCGGCTATAACTACTACGACGGCACCTCGTTCGTTTGGGACGAGTTTGACGGCGATCCCATGCCTGGCCGTCTCGAGGCCGACAAGACTGGTTGGCCCTCCTACTGCCAATATGGTACCGACGGCGAAGTCGTCTTCTCACACCAAGGCTTCGGCAGCAGCGAGACCAAGATTTGCTACTACTACCGCGAAAAGAGAGGCGAAGGCGACTGGCAAGGTCCCAACTACATCCCGAACCCCGAAGAACTCGGCACGCCGGCTTACCAGATGACCTGGCCGAGAGCCGTTGCCTCTGGTCCTAACCACAGCATCCTTCACGTGGTTGCCGCTGACCAAGACGACGCCAACACCTCCGACTGCTACTTGTACTACAACCGTTCGACCGATGGCGGCCAGACCTGGACGACCATTCGCATGCCCGAACTGACCGAGACTGAAGAGTTGCGCTACAGCGCTGAAGACTATGCCCTGGCTGCCAACGGCAACACCGTGGCCATCATGCTCCTCAGCCCCTTCACCCACGGCACGCTGCTCAAATCGACCGACAACGGCGAGACCTGGACAAAGACCAGAATCTGGACCAACCCTTACGGTGATTTGGACTGGACAACTGACGAGAGCACCCTCTTTGGCGGCGAGGATGACGACACCAGAATGTACGTTCCTGAAAGCGGCTCCATCTGCATCGACAACAACGGCATGGTTCACGCTGCCATCTCCGCAATTAGGATTGACCACCGCGAACTCGGCTGGTCCTACTACTATTCCTACAGCAGAACCTGCGACGGCATCTTCTACTGGGACGAAAACATTGGCACCGTGGTGGCTCCCACCTGGACCTGCCCCGATGACGGTTATGTGATGGAATCCGACCCGATGAACTGCTTCCGCATGTGGTGGCCCACCGCACAGGCTGGCGACTACATCACCCGTAACTGGGAGACTGACAACCACCTGATCGGCTTCATCCCGCCCACCGACGCTTTCGAAGATATGGAAACCGACAACCTCCTGTTCGCGAACTATTTCCAGAACAGTTCCATCCATCCCTCCATCTCCGTTGACGACAAGGGCACCATCGCTGTGGCCTATTCCACCTTCGATCCCGATCGTGATAAGTACCAAGGCAGCGAAGGCAACTACTACTACAGAAGCGTTTATGTGGCCTTCATCGAGCCTGGCTACGTGATTGGCGACGCCACTGGCGACTGGACCGACATCCCGGGCAACGTCTACTACCAATACGTGAAACTGCAAGATGCCGACGACTTCCTCCACTCGATGGACGAAGCCATCTACGTCACCACGGCTGCCAACACCACGAACAGCGAGTTCTGGTTTGCCTACCAAGCTGACGACACCCCAGGCATCAACGCAAGAACCGGCGACTCGCAAACTCAATCCCAACCTTCCGACAACATCATCTGGGCCCAGAAAGTGGTTCCGGACTACGAAGGCCTGAGCGTCGGTGAGAATCCCGCCGTCAACCCCATGACCAGCACCCGCATCTATCCCAACCCCGTCGTCGACCAGATGACCATCGAAGTGAACGCCGCCCAGGCTTCTGAGATGAGCATCAGCGTCTTCAACCTCATGGGCCAGAAGGTGATGGACAAGAACGTCAGCATCAACACGGGCATCAACACCCCGACCCTCAACACCAGCAGCCTCAGCAGCGGCGTCTACTTCGTCACCGTGAAGGCCAACGGTTTTGAAAACACCATGAAGTTTGTTGTGAAGTAATTCATTCATTCACACAAACTTGAAACAAAAAAAGAGGCTTCGGCCTCTTTTTTTATTCCACAATTATGGCAATTCAAGAAAAAAACATTATATTTGCAGCCCAAATAATGAAAGACAATTCATCCAATCATTAACTTAATTCAAAACAAAACACCATGAAGAAAGTTTTATTCATCACCCTCGCAATGGCCGTCGCTATGACCGGCTTTGCACAGAAAGGCATGCAGCGTGTGAAGGCCGTTCAGCCGAAAGCCATCACCGCTGACGTCAACCAACGCGCCTTTGGCAAGACCATGGACGCTGAAGTCCTCAACTTCGCCCCCAACGCTGGCACTCCTGCCAACTACAAAGGTGAAGACTATGCTGGCTGGGCTACCATGCTGACCCACTACGACCTGCAGTCCAACGGTTATGTTGCTAACCGCATGTGGCGTTTCGAAGACGGTAGCGTCGGCGTTGTGGCCACTTGGTCGCAACTTGCCAACCTCACCGACCGTGGTACTGGTTACGACTACTACGACGGCACCGAGTTCCAATGGGACGAATTTGACGGCGAGCCCATGCCTGGCCGTATCGAGACCGAGAAGACCGGCTGGCCGAGCTACTGCCAGTATGGTGCCAACGGCGAAATCGTCGTCTCGCACACCGGTACCAAGATCTGCTATTACACCCGCGAGACCAAGGGTGAAGGCGACTGGGAAGGCCCCAGCTACATTCCGAACCCCGACAACTCCCTGCCTCAACCCCAAGGTCATAGCGCTGAGATGACTTGGCCCAGAGTGGTCACCTCGGGTGCCAACCACGACATCATCCACGTCCTCGCCGCCGACCAAGACGACGAGCCCAACCTTGGCGACACCTATCTGTATTATAGCAGATCGACCGATGGTGAGACCTGGACCACAAGCATGGTACCCACCCTTGAAGAATGGGAATACACCATCTATGGTTCCGACTACTACGCCCTGGCCGCCAATGGTGACAACGTCGCCATCCTGCTGAACGACGTCATGGGTCACACCTATGTAATCAAGTCGACCGACAACGGTGAGACCTGGGAACAAATCAAAGTGTGGAACAACCCCATCGCCGGCCTCGACTGGGAGACCGACCCGAACACCGTCTTCGGTGACGACAACAGAATGTATGCCCCTGAGACCGGTGCCATCACCATCGACAATGACGGTATGGTTCACGCTGCCCTGTCGGCCCGCTGCTGGTATCACGAGGAGCTCGGCACGAGCTACACCATCCTGCAATCCCCCCAGATTGACGGTATCTTCTATTGGGACGAGACCATGGGTACCCTTCCGGCTCCCGAATGGACCTGCCCTGAGGACAACTACGTGATGGAACCCAGCGATCGTATGGTGTTCCGCTTCTGGTGGCCCACCACACAAGCTGGCGACTATGTCACCCGCAACTGGGAAACCAACATCGTTGGTTTCATCGAGCCCGATGAGTACTATCAAGAGATCGACAACGACCACGTCTTCAACGAGCAGACCTATTATCAGTTCTTCTCTGGCTCTTCGGTGCTGCCGGCTATCGCCGTCGACGACAAGGGCACCATCGCCGTTGCCTACTCCAGCATCGACGCCTCGCGCGACATGTACAACACCAACCAGTACTACTACAGAAGCGTCTACGTCAGCTTCGTTGAGGCTGGCTACGTGATGGGCGATGCCACTGGCGAATACAGCGAAGTGCCTGGCAACGTTTACTACAACCAAGCCAAGCTCCAAGATGCCGACGACTTCCTCCACTCGATGGATGAATGCGTTGCCGTTTGCGCTGCCCCGAACGTCACCAACAACGAGTTCTGGTTCAGCTACCAGGCCGACGACACCCCGGGCTTCTACATTGGCAACAACGCCTCGCAGACCAACGCCACCGACAACATCATCTGGGCTCAGAAAGTGATCCCGGACTACGAAGGCCTCAGCGTGGGTGAGAATCCCGCTGTCAACCCTGTGACCAGCACCCGTATCTATCCCAACCCCGTCGTCGACCAGATGACCATCGAAGTGAACGCCGCCCAGGCTTCCGAGATGAGCATCAGCGTCTACAACCTCATGGGCCAGAAGGTGATGGACAAGAACGTCAGCATCAACACGGGCATCAACACCCCGACCCTCAGCACCAGCAGCCTCAGCAGCGGCGTCTACTTCGTCACCGTGAAGGCCAACGGCTTTGAGAACACCATGAAGTTCATCGTGAAGTAAGCGTATTTCACAAAAACTTCAAACCAAGAAAAGGAGGCTTCGGCCTCCTTTTTTTTGTCAACACCCTTGCATTTTAGAAAAAACCATTATCTTTGCTTCATATTTCCCAAAAAGAAACACATAATCAACCAACTAAATCACTAATCAAACTCACTCAAAATGAAAAAGGTATTTACTTTAGCACTCGTTATGTTGATAGCCATGGCTGGCTTCTCGCAAACGAGACAGATGTCGCACAAAGACGTCAAGCACAACATGGCCACCATGCAGAAGACCAACGGCATGGAGAGCCTCCAAAACGTCCAAAACGAGCCCAACATGATGCGTAGCGACGGTGAGTTGGACTACACCACCTATGACTGGCAAACCAACTCCGGCCAAATCACCAGAACCATCACATGGCCTGATGGCATCGTCAACTTCGCCTACACCTGGGCCAGCACCACCAACTACAGCGACCGTGGCACCTGCATAGGCACCTACGACAGCGAGAAAGACGAATGGCTCCCCCTCGGCGGCCGTATTGAAACCGAGAGAACGGGCTTCGGCTCCATCGCCCGCTACAAAGAAAACGGCATCGTCGTGGCTGCCCACACCAACGACAACCTTGGCATCTACATCGTGGAAGACAAGGACCACATGGAAGCCAATAGCGTGTCCGCTGCCCTCTACACCAACAACGCCGACTACACCCACCCCTCGGTGATGACCTCGGGTGCCGACCGCGGCATCATCCACTTGGCCGCTGCCAAGTTCCAAGGCTATGAAGGCGACGTGTACGAGCCCATCCGCTACTGGCGTTCGAGCGACGGTGGCCAGACCTGGGACAAGGAAATGGTCGAGCTGCCCTTCACCACTGCCGAATACGGCATCAACTGGGGATCCAACACCTACTATTGGATGGAGACCACCGCTGACAACCGCATCTCCCTCGTCATCAACTGCAGCTGGAGCGACGGCATGGTCATCTACAGCGACGATAACGGCGAGACCTGGGAAAGAAAGGTGTTCTATCATCACCCCGATCCGTTCGGAACCTATCCTTCAGAAGGCTGGGGCTTCGGCTACCCGCGTTGGACTTCCTGCCAATGGAATTCCAACGGCGAGCTCTGCATGGCCTACGAATGGAATGGCGGCAACGACGTTGCCACCAGCACTGACGGCGGTTACTTCCCCAGCATGGGCGGTGTCGCTTTCTGGAGCGAATACATGCCTTATCGTGGAGAAGAGACCCCGAGCTACGGCTATGGCTACGACCCCACCAACCCGATGCCTCCTACACCCGGCCAGCCCTTCATCCTCGACTCGGCCTATATCTACGAAGACCTCTATGTCTCATGGTGGCCTTGGGCTGATGCCTCGCACGAAATGTGGCCCGAATACTTCGGCTACCTCTCCACTTTGGACGACGACGGCAACTGGGAAGATCCTTATGAAGCCACTGAATTCAACATCGAGATTAGCAGCGACGGTCTGAAGAACCACGGCGAATACAACTGCGGTATCTGCGCCATGCCTACCCTCTGCATTCTGCCTGGTAGTGGCGGCAGCGACATGGTGGCTGTGTGGATGATGATGGACGAGAACAACGTGGATGGCAATAACAGGAACTTCTTCAAGCTCTTCGCCAACTACTCGGGCGACGGTGGCCTCACCTGGTCGCACATGGTGCAACTCACCACTGACTTCAGCTACACCAACAGCGAATTCACCTTCCCGCAGGCAACCGTGATCGGCACCACCCTCGTGGTGGCCGCACAATGCGACTATGCAACCGGTAACGTCGTCAATTCCAACGAAGGCACCGCAAGCAATGCCAACGACAACTACTACCAAGGCATGACCTTTGAGCTGAACGACCTCTTCCCGGAAGAAGGCGTCGGTGTCTCGGAAGTGAGCCACAACACCCACATGAGCCTCTATCCCAACCCTGCTGTCAACCAGCTCCAAGTCGTCCTCAGCCAGAACGCTGACATCGTGATCTACAACATCATGGGTCAGAACGTGATGAGCGTCAAGGGCAACGCTGGCGTCAACAACGTCAACATCAGCGGTCTCAAAGCTGGCGTCTACTTCGTGAATGCCGGCAACGACACGCAGAAGCTCATCGTGAAGTAATTCACGACTAACCATAATGAAAAAAGGAGGCTTTCGGCCTCCTTTTTTTATTTCTCCTTGCGGTGACTGGCCACATCGGTGGCGAGAAACACCGCCTTGCGGTAGTCGTCGGGCACGGCTTGGTTGGTGTTGGCGATATCGAAGGCGGGGCCGTGCATCGGCGCGGTGCACACCACTGGCAGACCGGCCCAATAGGAGGCACAACCACCCGTGGTCATCAAGCGGAGCGGCAGGATGCCCTGCTCGTAGTGCAAGGCCAGCACCGCGTCGTATTTCTTCCAGAGGCCTGTGGCGAAGAGCTGCGTGGACGAGAAGGGACCGAAGGCGAAGACGCCCTTGCCCTGGGCTTCAGCCACGGCAGTCGCCACCTTGTCGTCGGCGGCAGGCTTGGAGCCCGAATGCGGGTTGAGGCCCATGACGGCGATCTTGGGCGCGTTGAGACCGAAGTCGGTCGACAGGGCCTGGGCAAACACCGTCAGCTTCGACACCAGATAAGGGACGTCGAGCAAACCCAGGGCATCGGCGAGCGGCATGTCGCCGGTGGCCAAACCGATGCGCATCAGGTCGTTGACCATCACGCGCAGCGGCTCTTTCCCTTTGTGGAATGACAGCAGGTAGTCGAGGTTGCTCTTGGCAACCATAGGACTGTCGGGGGCCATGACCAGCGCGTCGACAAAGCCGTCGTTGAGGTCGGTGGTGGCGCGTTTCATCGAGAGCATGGCCATCTCGGCCGAGACGTCGGTGGGCATGCCCGGGTCGATCTTCACCTCGTTTTCCACGATGTTGATGATGTTGAACTTCTTGTCCCACGCCTGCCTCGCGTCACGCGTAAGCGAATAGTTGGGGTTCTCTAGACCGAAGTTCTTCTTGTAATAGGAAAACGCCTTGGACTGCCCATACAAGACAGGGGTCAACGACTCGAACATGCGCGCGTCGGCAAAGGTCTTAAGGATGATTTCATAGCCGATGCCGTTGAGGTCGCCTTGGCTAAGCCCGATGCGGGGGAAGAGTTGGGTAGGTCTGTCTTGCATAAGCGTCAATGTATATCAAACTGAATTTCAACGCGAAATCAGCCTTCAAAATTAGACATTAAAATCAAGAAACCCAAAAAAAACTTTCGTTTTTTACGAAAAAAGTGCTTTTTCGAAACCCTCCATGATGCTTTGGGTAGCGCCCACTTGGGCGTTGAGATAGTCGATGCAGACCTCGGAGGCCTGGGTGAGAAATGCCTCGTCGTCGATCAAACGGCGGAAGACAGACTTCAGATCCTCTCCGTTTTGGATGGGGAAAGCCCCTTCGAGCGCCACCAGGTCGACAGCCTCCTTGAAGCTCTTGAATTTGGGCCCGAACACCACCGGGCAGCCAAAGGTGACCGGCTCCTGGATGTTGTGGATGTTGACGCCGAAGCCTCCGCCGATATAGACGAACCGCGCATACTGGTAAAGCTGGGACAAGATACCTATCGTATTGACGATCAAAACACGAGAATCTACACTTTCTCTGCCCACAGATACACTCGGCTGCGCCTCGGTATGACATGGGCAGAGATCAGAATACAGCACCGCTTCAGGAAACTGTGCCTGAATCTGTAAGATATGGCTTTCAGAAATATCGTGTGGTGCGACGATGAGGCAATAGTCGTCAGGTAGCTGCGGCAGGAAGTCGAGCAAAAGGCGTTCGTCGGGTGGCCAGGTGCTGCCCGCGATGATGCACTTGCGTCCACCGATGAAGCGTTCGACCTCGGGGAAGGGCTTGGCCTGCCGTGCGATGGCCGCCACGCGGTCGAAACGGGTGTCGCCACATACGGTGACATTGGTCATGCCATGCTTTTGCAGCAGTTGTGCCGTGGTGTCGTCCTGCACAAAGAAATGGGTCACGTTCTTAAGCTGGCGGAAAAACCAAGTGCCATACCAACGGAAGAAGTAGGAGTCGGGCTTGAGGATGAGCGAGATGTAGAATAAAGGGATGCCGGCGTCGTGGAGGGCCTGCATGTAGTTGAACCAAAACTCGTATTTGATGAAGACAGCGGCCACATAGTGATGGCGTTGCACCCATTGTTTGGCATGGCGGGGCGTGTCGGTAGGCAGGTAGACGACTTCGTCGGCCAACGGGTAGTCTTTGCGCACCTCGTAGCCCGAAGGCGAGAAGAAGGAGAGCGAGATCTTCAGCTCGGGATGACGTTCCTTCAAGGCCTCGATGAGGGGTCTGCCCTGTTCGAACTCGCCGAGGGAGGCAGCATGGAACCAGATCCAGTCAGAGTCAGGTTCCTGAGCCTGTCGAAGGACCGGTTCTTCTACGATCGGCCCTTCGACGGGCTCAGGGACCTTGATCCTACGCCCTTCGACCCACTTCACCGCCTTGGCATGGCCGAAGAGGGCGGCGATGCGGACGCCGAGGGAATAGAGCAGGACACCTATAGTATAGAGAACTCGCATGTTTCTTTTACCCTGACCTTTGACCCTGACCCTGACCAGCCTTTAGAAGGGGTCAGGGTCTGGGTCAGTGGTTTGGGTTAATTATAATAGAAGTCGTCGGGCTTGCGTTCGTACGTGGGGATGCTCCACGTGACGCGGATGCCGTAGTAGAAGTCGTTGTAGCGTTTATGCGGGTCGGTGGGACCCACAGGCTCGAGTTGACCTGTCTCGGGGTTGGTGAACACGCGGAAGTCGTAGTCGCGCAGGTCACGGGTACGGGCGTAGGTCACCTCAAGGGCCACCGAGAAGTTGATCAACCGGCTGTCGCTGAGGAAGAGATAGCCGCTCTCGAGGTGCACCGCCGGACCGCCGCGCATGCGGTCGTAGCCGTATTGGTAGTCGCCTTCCACCTGATAGGGCGGGTTGAGCAGGGTCTGTTGGAAGTCGACGCGGAGACGGTTGCGGAGGTAGCCGAGGCCGCCTTGTACGAAGAAGCCGCTGTTGGGGTTGGTGCCAAAAGGAAACAGCTTGCCCATCTCGGCCTGCACGAAGAAACCGCGCTGGTTGATGTCGAGCAGCGCGACGCTGCCTGCGCCGCCGATGATCTCGCCGTTGACGGTGGTGATGCCCTCGCCGAAGATGTCGACGCGGTCACCCTTCACCTTGTCGCCCACAATGAAGTTGGCATTGGCGCCAAAGAGCCAGTTCGACTCGGTCTTGTAGGCAAAGCCTCCTCCGACATTATGGGTGATGCCATACAGATCGCGGGTGTCGAAGGCGGGCAGCTGGAAGGCATAGGTAACCTGGAACATGGCCACGGGGATGGGCTCCTTCATGATGTCTTTCGGGGTCTGGGCGAACGCATTGACAACCAGCCCGAGGCAAAGCAACATGGGTAAAACGATTCTGCGCATATAATTTGGTTTTTGATACAAACGGAATAACAACGGGTTTATTGTTTGGCTCCCGCCTCGGCGGGAGCCAAACAGTCCTTTACAACTTCACGACCCTACGGATCAACACTTTCTCACCACTGCGGATGCGGAGCGTATAGGTGCCACTCTCCAGGCCGTTGAGCTGATAGGCGTCACCGTCCACCTTGATGCATTGCACCAGCTTGCCGTCGGAGGAATAGACCTCGATCCAGGTCATGCCTTCGCATTGGATGGTCACCTTGTCGGTGGTGGGATTGGGGAAGAGGGCGACTTTACTATCGTTCTCTCCCACACCTAAATAATAATTGGCGCAGGCCTCCTCCGAGAGGTCGCTGATGCCCTTCTCGAACACCGACTGCACGGCATAGCAGTGCTCCATGTCAACGGCCATCTCGGTGTCGTCGAAGGTGGTCCCGTTGAGGCCCTCGGCGATCTGGTCACCGTCGCGGAAGAGGTTATAGGCGATGGCACCATCAACGGCATTCCATGCCATGGATATCCTGCCTTGCGTCACTTCCGTGATGCGGATCACGGGAGCGATGTTGGTGACGATGAAGCTATAGGTAGCCGAAAGAGCCACGCACTCCTCATACACGGGCGTCACCTCAACCTGGTGCTCGCCGTCGAGAGTGGCAGTGTAGCTATTGGTTTCGACCGTTATCACGCCAGAGCCATCAACGCTGACGAGGTAGGCATCGGCAACATCATTCCATGTCACCGTGACTTCGTTGCCGACGAAGGCATAGTCGAAGCCGTCGACAGCGGCGCAGACGTCTTGCGTCAGCCCCACGCTCTCCGAGATGCAGCCATGCACCGACATGGCGGCCACCGTGATAGTGTTCTCTCCGACCACAGCCTCAAAAGCGACAGAGGTTTCCTCGGTATCGACACGCACGCCATTGCAGTATGTCCTATAGTACTCCGCATCGGCGACAGGATTCCAAGTAAAAGAGAGCATGCCGTTCTCGTCAAGGCCAGCAAAAGACAAACCGGTGACAGGTTCGATATAGCATATCTCGATACTGGCGCTTTGAGCATAGCAGTCTCCCACAGCAGGCCTGACGATGACCTCCGTCATTCCAGGCTCCAAGAAAGCGGTGTAGCTGGGTTCAACGACCGTAGCAGCCATCACACCATTGAGATAGACATCGTATTCGTTCACGTTGGCCATGGGTTCCCAAGCGATGATGACTGCGTTACCTCCGGCTCCCACGTAATGCAAGTTCTGCACCGCACCGATGATGCACACCGTGATGTGCTCGTCCTTGTCGCAGCTAGCGAAGACGGCCTTCACATAGATGTCGTGGACGCCTTCGGCCACTGTCAAGGAGTAGGTCAGCTCAGTGGTGTTGCCGACGAGGGCGTCGTCCATATAAACCTCGTATCTCAGCAGTCCCGTCGGGTCCTCAGGGGCTTCCCAGGTGAGGACGACATTGATGTCGTTTTCGGCCTTGTCGGAATTGATTGCATATTGCAGGTTGCGCACCGCGCCACACAGCGCCACATCCACCTCGACGCAGACATACTCGCTCTGGCAGCCGTCGTAGACGGCATAGACGCAGTAGTTATAGAGTCCTTCGGGCATGTCGATGTCGGTATAGGTCAGCTGGGTCGTGGTGGTGATCAGCTCGGTCTCGCGGAAGACCTCATAGCCGGTGGGGGTGCCTGTCGCTGGGGCGTCCCAAGTGAGGATGACGTCATGTCCATCCAGCTCGTAACCCAGGTTACGCACCGGGTCGCAGAACTCAGGTGCGCCGCTGCCTCCAGAGCAGTCGACGGTGAGGTTCTGCGTGCCGTTGAATCCACCACTGTTTTGGTAGATGACGGTGCCGTCTTCGTAGGTGATCTCGAAGCTGCACTCGGAGGTCCACGAGCCGTTGTGCCAGGTGAGTGAAATCACGCACCCCGATGCAAGCTCACGGGTGTAGGTAGCGGAGCTGCCACTCGTCACCTCCATCTGTTCGGTGGCCGTGCCGTCGGAATAGGCCACGGTGAGGTAGTTGCCCTGCCATCCGTCGCCGTACGAGTCGTGGAGCGAGAAGATGATGTTGCACGAATTCCTAAAGTCGAAGTTCAGCACAGTCGTCCTGCCGTTGACGTCGGTCAGCGTAAGGGTGAAGGGGATCACATAGTCGGCAGGTGCGGCGGCATCGAGGGTGACGTTATAATCGGCGTAGGCCATCAAACCAGCTCCGACGGTGCCGTAAGGCTTCTCGGTCTCGTTCAAAGTGATGAGCCCATAGTCTGTCGACAAGACACCCATCACCGTCTGGGCCAATTCGTTGCCTGCATTATCGATCATGATGCGCAAGTCGGCGGTCTCGCCCGGGTTGAGGAGGCCGTTGGCGTTGTTGTCGTTCAAGACGGCGGTGGTGCCATATTGCAGCAGATAGTCAAAGACATCGACGTTGATGTTGAAGTTGCCCGTCACCTCGCCGTTGACAGAAATCGCGATGCTGAAGCGGATCCTCTCGTTGGCAACCACTTGGTTATCTAACGTGAAGGCGAAGGCATCGGCGACGGTGAGCGTTTGGTTGGCGCCAAAGGTGGGAAACACAACTGTGTTGTCGGTGATGGTGACATGGGTGTTCTCGGTGCTTAACTCCACGCTCACATTGCTCACGGGCTGGTCGGTGATGTTGTCCAAAGTGAGGTCCATCGTGACCGACTCGCCAGGGTTGAGTTTATGGTTGTTGTTGCCCAAGGGATCATTGATGGCGTAGCTGTTGTATTTTATAGCACCCAACTGGATGGCCTCTACTGCGGCCAGCACATCGATGCGGCCGAAACCATAGGTGTTGCTCTTGCCTTCGGCCAGCTGGACGGCCGTCTCCTCAAGGATACGGCACACCTCGGAGGGCTCCAGGTTGATGTTCTTGCTCAGCATGAGGGCGATGCAGCCGGCGGCGCAAGGTGTGGCCATAGAAGTGCCGCTCATCTCGGTATAGCCGTTGTTGGTAGCATAGTTCAGTGACTTGATGTCGACACAAGGGGCGCACACATCGGGGCGGATGAGGCCGATGCCCGGGTCGTAAGGATAGTCGCCAAACTCGGTGTTGGTCCAGGTGACGGGGCCACGCGAGGTAAAGTTGGCGGCCTGGTCGCTGTAGTTGACGGCGCCGATGCAGATGGAGCAGCTCAGATCGCCAGGGTTGGCAGCCTGCACCTCGTCCATATAAGGCGGGGGGCAGCTGCCCGGCACACGCACGTTGTTGGGGATGGGAGCCTGCCATGTCTGGTTGCCCTCATTGCCGGCAGCGATAGCAGCCACGACACCGGCATCCAAGGCAGCCTCGCAGGTGTGGCGCAGCAGAGTGCGTTCAGCGACCGTTGAGTTAGCGATACCCAGCGACATGCTGAACATATCACAACCGTGTTCCACGGCCCACTGGATGCCTGCCGAGATGGGATCGGCACCGCCGCCGCCATTGGCGTTCAAGCACTTGACGCACATCAGCGTGGCGTTGGGAGCCATACCCGTTTGCGAGCCTGCCGTGCCGTCGCCACACACCGTGCCCGAGCAGTGCGAGCCGTGGCCATGGTCGTCCATAGGGTCGTTGTCGTTGTTGTAGACGTCGTAGCCGTGATGTGGAAACTCGCTGCCACCATCCCAGAGGTGGTCGGCCAGGTCGAGGTGGTTGTAGTTGACACCCGTATCGATGACGGCCACCACGACGCCCTC
>JAEEGF010552312.1_pt1 | contig 16557 bp, 14 predicted proteins | sample 9134171 | NCBI WGS metagenome assembly JAEEGF01 (sample SAMN16246542, study PRJNA631951) | gut metagenome | biome: gut microbiome; feature: rumen; material: AP-attached | host: Bos | place: Iran: Karaj | collected 2018-10
AGTCAGTGATGTACAGATGCAGCAGATGAGCGGTCAGGACACGCCCCCTGGCATCCTCGCCGTGGTAAGGATTCCCAAACAGGATGAAATCAAAATCTCCTCGCGGATTGTCCTCGCATTAGACGGCATCGCTAACCCGGGCAACATGGGCACACTCATCCGCACTGCAGAATGGTTTGGCATCCAAGATGTGGTGTGCAGTTCAGACTGTGTCGAGCTTTGGAATCCGAAAGTGGTGCAGGCCACCATGGGTTCACTGTTCAGAGTGAAGGTTTGGAAGACTGAATTGCCAGTATTTCTGCAAAATGCGAAAAACGAGGGCAAGGCTATTTTTGGCGCCTTACTCGAAGGGGAAAACTTGTTCCAAATGAAAGGGAAGCCCGAGGGCATCATTGTCATCGGGAGTGAGTCGCACGGCATCAGAGTAGATGTTTTGCCTTGCATCACGCATCCCGTCACCATCCCGCGTGTAGGCAGCAGTGCAACCGAATCGCTCAACGCCGCCGTGGCCGGTGCCATCCTGATGGCAGAAATGACACGATAGATGGTATTGCCTAACGACAAGAAATCTTTCAAAAATCATTATCAAAATCTCAAAAAAAGAAAATAAGATTTTTGACAGATTTTAAAATCATTTTCTACTGATTTCTTGCGAAGCAATCCTAAAATAAAACAAAAAACCGCCCCAAAAGGAGCGGTTTTTTTCATTCAATCCAGTGGATTGATTACTTCACGATGACAACGCGTTGGACGCTGTTGCGGCCATTGTTGTCGTAGATGCTGAAGAAGTAGACACCAGCCTCAACATTCATGTCGATGTTGTTGACCATGTTGTTGAGCTTCACCACGCGCACCAGCTGACCGGCCACGTTGTAGATGGCCACGCTGTTGAGGTTCTCGCCTTCGAGGGTGACCTGCGAAGCGGCGGGGTTGGGATAGATGCTGGCAAGTTGGTTGGCAGTCTCCTCAACGCCAGTGATGCCAACATGCAAAGTAACCGGAATGTTGAATTCAGGATTTTCAACATCGTTGGTGGTAATGAGCAGGTTGGCATGATACTCTTCTCCCTCGTTCATACCAATGGTGTTGAACGTGAAGGTGATTTCCTCTTCGGTGCCACCGAGTAAGGAGCCAAAGTGCTTGTCCATCGTGACCCAGCTACCGGGGATGGGAGTACCTTCGCAAACAGCGCGAAGACAGAAGTTGTAATTGCTGTCCCAAATGTCGTCAACCAACGACCATGAACCGCCACCGCCAACTTGCAGATACCTGACACCAGGAGTCATAGTGCCATTGTCGAATACAACAGGGTAACCTTCATTTTCAATCTGTTGGAAACCAGCGGAAACAAACACATCGTAACCAGTCAACCAAATGTCTTCTGCAAAGGTGCCGGTATTCCAGTCATTACGTACAATTTGGTTTTCAGGGATGACAACTTCAGCAAGAAGTTCACCAGGAGTGCCGGAAGCATTCACCTTATAGGCACGCAAGGTAAGGTCGCCTGTAAAGCCTAAAACGCCATTCGAGTCTTCTGCGACGAAATACTTAACGCTCTTCAGCTTGGTTCCCATCACAGCACCGCCATAGGAAGTAACAGGGAACTTATTGGCAATCTCAATGTAGTTGGGATTCTGAAGACCCGTGAGGTTGGTAGGTTCACCATTGTCATAGTACATTTCTTCTTGTTGTGAGCCGCCTTCGCCATGACCGAAATCAACATAGCCTTCCCAATCGCCAATGGAGTTGCCATCGTTCATGATGACAAATGTTTGCGTTGCAATGTCATCCACATCAAGCTCTTGATAGATAGCTTCTGAACTTACCGTCAATGCAGGAGCGCTTTCGCCGCCAATCTTCTTGAAGCTGAAGTTGTCGAGATAATACTCAGAGTTGGCGGCATTTTGGGGCGGGAAAAAGTCCATGGCGCCAAGAACGCGGTCGGCTTGATCACCGAAGCTATCCAAACTCCACTGCCATTCACAAACAAGAACTTCTTCTTCGCCAGGAGCGGTATAGTAATAGCGAGCCATGTCGGTATCGGTGTCGACATTCAAGCGGAAGTGCATCCAAGCATCATAGACGCAAGCAACATCAGCTGTGCCATTGCTACCAGCGTGGATGGTGCCGTGGCCAGGGGCTTGGGTCGAGGTCTGGCCATCGTTGGTCATATGGAGATAGCACTGCATAGCCCAAACACAGTTGTCGCTGTTGCTGCCATCAAAATGGTGCAGGATGTTGAAGTAGCCATTCTTGCCTTGGGGGACAAGGATGTCGAACTCGAGGTCGTAGTTACCATTTTCTTCGTCACCGAGGAGGAGGACTTGGTCGTTGCCATAGGTGAGGTGGCCACACTGGGTGCCATCGAATTCAGCAACAACACCGTCTTCACTGCTACCAGCAGCGTTGCTCCAAGTGGTCCACCAATCGTGACCAGCAGCAATGGCTTCAACAGCAATCTTGTTGCCCACGGTGTACTCCTCGAAGGGGTCTAAAATCAAAATCTCGTCATTGCTCTGCAGCGTAACGGTGAGGTTGTCGATGTAGTACTCAGAGGTAGCAGCATTAGTGGGCGGGAAGAAATCCATGGCGCCCAGACGACGGTCGCCGACCTCCTCGCCAAAGCTGTCCAAGCTCCACTGCCAAGTGGCATAAAGCTCTTCAGCCTGGCCTACCACATTGAAATAGAGTTCCGCAACATCGTTGTCGGCATCGACATGCACGCGGAAGTGCATCCATTCATCATAGACGCAAGGCAGGTCGCAAGTACCATTGCTACCAGCGTGAACCGTGCCGTGGCCAGGGGCCTGGGTAGAGGTTTGGCCATCGTTGGTCTCATGCATGTAAACCTGCATAGCCCAAATGCAGTTGTCGGCATTGGTACCATCGAAGTGGTGCAGCACATTGAAGTAGCCATTCTTGCCTTCGGGGACGTAGGCATCGAATTCAAGGTCGTAGACACCAGCTGAGTGGTCGCCAAGGTAAAGGATTTGGTCGTTGCCATAGGTGAAATGGGCAGCCATCGTGCCACCAGCTTCACCGAAGACACCGTCTTCTGCACTACCAGGGTTGTCAGTCCATGTAGTCCATGGCATACCATAGGTCTGAGCAATTTTAGCGCCGGCCACGCCGTCGTTGAAATCATAGCTCATCTGAGCGAAAGCATTGCCCATGATGAAGGCAATCATCGCAATGAGTAAAGATACTTTTTTCATTTTGTTTGAATTTTAGTTAGTATTAAGTGAGTTGATTTGATTAAATGCTTCTCGAAAACACGCTGCAAATATAACCATTTTTTGTTTGTTGCAACGTGGATGGGGATTTTTTTAGTTGTTCAGTTGGGAGTTGTTCAGTTGGAAGTTTTGAGTGAAGAGTTCAATGTTTCCCTGCGAGGAATGGAACAAAGCAATTAAGGAAAATGTCGTTGAATAAAGAAACCTTTCACGCCTACAAAGCAAATCAAGAAAGATATTCGTATCTATGAAAACTCTCATGGCTATTGGCATGCATATTTTTCGGTTAGATAGTCTTCTTTTTCCTGTTTCCAGTCGTCAGAGTCACTTTTTTCGAATACGCCTATCATTTCCCGGATTTTTGCTTTCTGCTCGGCACGCTTCTTTGCCTGCAAAGTTTCCTCGTCATGGTATATGGCGGATATGGCATCGAGAATTCGTTTCCACAGGGAAGCATTAGTTTTGTCGAATTGCTGAAGCAGTTGCATTGTATCAGTTTGTAATTCTACTGCAGTCATGGTTGTTATCTTTTTCGGTGCAAAGATAAACAAAAATAATACAAGGCGCAACCTGAAGAGGGTTTTTAGTGAATCCCACTATTGCTCCTTCGCCTCTTTCCAATAGGCAATCATCTCTTCGAGAGTGAGATGCTGCACGCCCTTACCTTGTTCGCGGGCGCGCTGCTCCACGTGGGCGAAACGCTCGCGGAATTTCTTGTTGGTCTTTTCGAGGGCGTCGTCGGGGTTCACACCGATGTAGTTACCGTAGGCTGCCAAGGCGAAGAGCAGGTCGCCATATTCCGCCTCGACGTTAGCCGTGTTGTCGGGCTTTTGCAACTCTTCAAAGAGTTCTTTCTTCTCCTCCTCCACTTTCTGCCAAGCCTGCTCCGTATCGGGCCAGTGGAAGCCCACACCAGCGGTCTTCTGTGCCATGCGGTAAGCCTTCAGCAGCGACGGCAGTCCTTCGGGCACGCCACCCAACACGCTACGGTTGTGCTCGCGCTCCAGCTTGATCTTCTCCCAGTTCTGCTCAACCTGCTCAGCGTTCTCAACATGCTCATTGCCAAAGATATGCGGATGACGCACAATCATCTTCTCGCAAATGCCGTTGAGCACGTCGGCGATGTCGAAGGCACCCTGCTCCTGCCCTATCTTGGCATAGAAAACGAGGTGCAGCATGAGGTCGCCGAGCTCCTTTTTCACCTCGTTGAGGTCGTCGTTGAGGATGGCTTGGCTGAGTTCGTAGGTCTCCTCGATGGTGAGATGGCGCAGGCTTTGGATGGTTTGGGTGCTGTCCCAAGGGCAGCCTGCACGCACGGCATCCATGATATCCAATAGTCGTTTGAAAGCGGATAATCTTTTGTCCATAATATCATTATTTGAAGGTGCAAAAGTACGGAATAATATTGTAAGTTGAGATTCCCGCTGCGCGGGAATGGAGTTTGTGTCTGATGTGAAAAGCGGCGGTTTGTAAAGCTGACGGATCATAAACGTTTGAAGCCGCCGCGGTTAACAATAATAATGGCACTCCATTCCCGAAGGGAATCCATCTGTTATCATAGTTTTTCGTACCTTTGCAGCCCCAATGGAAAGACAAAAACGCCATATCTTTTTCGTGCTGCTTACCTTATTATTAATAGGGAAGGCAACAAATGCACAATTGAGCCACCGCAACTATGAGATTGAGGCGCGGATGCACTATGGTTACATGTACTTCCAAAACGACCAATACCACTCAGCCTTAGGACGTTACAGCCGACATGCACCTGCCTACGAATTTTCACTGCACCGCAACACCTACGGTGAAAACCGTTGGGAAGTGCTTCACAACTACCCTTCCATCGGGTTCACCTTTTATTACTCAGGTTTCGGCAACGACAGCATCTCTGCGGAGTTGGGCAAGGTGTTCGCCCTCTACCCTTTCATCAACTTTCCCATCACCCCGGGTGAGAACAGCAGACTGACCTTCAAACTGGGTGTAGGCGTGTCGTATCTCACCAACAAGTTTGACCCGAAAGAGAATTTCCACAACTACGCCATTGGCTCGCATGTGAACGCCGCCATCAACCTTTCGTTCGAATACCGCCAACGCATTATCGACCGACTGCATTGGGTGACCTCAGTGGGCTTGACCCACTTCTCGAACGGTGCCACACGCTCACCCAACATGGGCATCAACATTTTCAGTGCTGCCAGCGGCTTGTCATGGTATTTGGCTCCGCCTAAAACACGCATCGACAAGAGACTACGCACCAAAAACTACCTCTTTGAGTTCGACGGAAAGCGGCACTTTGTCACCGACTACCAATACACTCTCGGCTTCAAAGATCTAAGTCAAGAGTATGGCACACACCAGTACTTTTTCGTGCATAACTTGGCTGCCAACTTTATGTTCCAGCTCACCGAGCGCGACCGTTTTGGCCTTGGCACGGAAGTGGTCATCGACAACAGCAGCAAAATCACCCATCCGGATTGGAAAACAGAGGTCAGTCTGCTAGTTTCGTATGAGATGATGCTCGACCGTGTCAGTTTCATGTTCAACGTCGGCCTGCGCAACAACGAGGCACTGTTCGCCAAGGCCTTCCTGTTTTACCAGAAGGTGGCGGTGCGCTACTATTGCACCGATAACCTGTTTGCCACCCTCGCCTTCACCACCTATGACATCAAGGCCGACTTCATCAGTTTCGGCATCGGCTATCATATCCAGCACAAATACTATTTACCACGTTATGAAAAGAAATACCGTCGCAATCCTGTTTATCCTCGTTAGCCTGATGGTAGCATCATGCAGCAAGGTTGATGCCCTGTTCAGCAACGGCGAGCCCATCACCGAACAGCGTGAGCTGAAGCATCGTTTCATCGCCATTTCAATGTATAATAACGTGAACGTCAAGCTGGTACATGATAGTCTTCCACGCTTGGAACTGACCTGTCCAGAAAACCTCATCGAGAAAGTCACCACAGAGATTGTAGGCGACACTTTGTACATCAAAAACGAAAACGACTACAACTGGCTGCGCAGCTACGACTACAGCATCGACCTGACTGTTTATTACGACAGCTTGCGCCTGATTAATTTCGCCTCAGTGGGCGACTTGCGCTGCTCCGATTCCATCAAGGGAATGCTCGAGATGAAAATCGATACAGAAATAAGTATCGACACGACAGAGATAAGCATCGACACTACTTGGAGTATCGACACCACTTGGGCTCACAATTTCAACCTCAACATCAATGAAGGTTGTGGTGACATTGACCTCGCCTTAGATTGCGACAACGTGAGAACCAACTTCGGCAACGGCACCTCCGAGGTCACCTTAAGAGGCAATGTGGGAGGACTCGCCGAAATCCTTATGAGAAGCTACGGCGTGGTTCATGCCGAGAACCTCAATTCCAACTTTGTCAGGGTGCAGTCGCATTCCACCAATGATGCATACGTTTGGGCCCGAACTAGGCTCACCGTATGGCTCTATAGCATTGGAAACGTGTATTATAAGGGTAATCCTGAGGTTATTAAGGTCTGTCCTAGCGATGGTCAAGTTTTCAGATTATAACACCAAAAAAAAAATCATGAGAAAAACAAATTTTGGTATGAAATTTGTATATTTCTTGATGAATAACTATACCTATTGACAAACAAACAAAACATTCAATACAATGAAAGCGTTAAAATTCCTATCCCTCATCGCCTTAATGGCCTTTGTCGGCTGCTCGGCAAATCGCCAGACAGCCAAGGATGACACCTACTATTCGCCTTATGACAATACTGGTGGCCAGATGACCAGAGGTAACGGCTCATACGTGAGCCCCAGCATCAGCAGCAACTCGGAATATGACTATCAGGCCTACTATTCCGACAGCAAGAATTACGTCAACAACGCCGAACCAGTTTATCAGACCACGGAGACGGTAACTGACACCAACGGCGTGGTGTACACCACCACGGAGACGTATTACGATGCCGACTTTGCCACACGCATCAAGCGTTTCGGCACGCAGGCCTCTTCGACAAGAGACTATTATGACGATTACTACACATACGACGGCGGCGGTAACACCTACGTCTATGTGAACAGCTACGACCCCTTCTATTGGGACTACTACCCGACCTACTATTACGGATGGAGCTACCGCCCCTATTGGAGCAGCTATTGGAGCTGGAACTGGTATTGGGGTTATCCTTACTACTATAGCTATTGGGGTTGGGATCCCTACTGGCATTACGGTTGGGGTTATTACAGCCACTATTACTGGCATCACCCACATCACCACCACTATCACGGTGATTGGCACCATGGCGGAGGTCATCACAATAATGGAATCGGTGGCAGCAGTCTGAGCAGTTATGTGGCCAGCGTCAGACACGGCAACTCCACCGGCTCGATGAGCCACGCCTTACCCAACAGTGGCCGTAGTGGCAGCATGTCGACCCGTCCACAAGCATCGGCCGGTTCATCCTTGGCTCGCGTAGGTAGCAGTTCAAGCAGCATGAGTCGTCCCACGATGAGCGGCAGGCCCACCGTAGGCAGCAGTTCCTCTCCACAACGTCCTGCCAAGAAGGAAGTTGCCCGCCCTGGCAGCCAAAGCGGTGAACGCCAAAACTACACCTCGCCCAACAATAGCCGTCCTTCACGCTCCAGCTCAGAATATGTGCGTCCGTCGAACTCATCTTCATCACGTCCTTCCTCTGACTCGAGCAGAAGAAGCTCCAGCAGCAGCTATAACAGAAGTAGCAGTTCAAGCCCCTCAAGCAGCTCTTACAACAGAAGCAATTCCTCTCCTTCGAGAAGTTCTTCTTCAAGCTCAAGCCGTAGCTCAGGTGGCAGTTACAGTAGCGGAAGCCGTGGTTCGAGCTCAAGCTCCTCAAGCCACAGTTCAAGTTCAAGTAGCCATAGCTCTGGCGGAAGCCGTGGAGGCTCAGGCGGTGGAAGAAGATAATTTGCTTTCCGCAAATGATATTTGACAAAAAAGACTACCTTTGCAGACCGAAACGCAAGGTAGTCTTTTTTTATCCTTTCGACCATGAAGAAGACACTCACAACAGCCATAGCATTATTGTCCATCATTGTTGCATTCGCGCAGGGTGCTGCCGATGCCTGCCTTTTCTCCCAAACCTTCTACCAAGGCACGGCCAAAGCCTTAGGCATGAGCAACGCCATGGGTGCAGTGGGCGGCGACATGACTTCTGTTTGCATCAACCCAGCCGGGATGGGCATTTACCGCAGCAACGAATTCACCACCACCCTCAGCCTCATGGACAACTACCAGAAGTCCACCTATTATGGGACGAGCAACGGAGCCAACAAGATGCGCCTGTCCATTCCCAACATTGGATACGTCAATGCCAAGCAAAGAAGCAACTTCCGCCCGCTGCGGTCCACTCAATTCGGCATTGGGCTCACCCGCACCAACGACTACAACATACACACTTTGAGCAAGGGCATCAACCCTACCAGTTCTAAGATTGACTCTTATTTAGCCCAAATTGATGGCTACTCCCAATTTGAGCTTAAAGACGCCTTCCCTTACGACATCTATCCGGCCTGGAGTACTTATCTCATCGACCTTTACGAAGATGAAATCGGTCCGTATTACAGCAGTCCTGTTCCTCAAGGCAACATTTGGCAAGGCGAGGAGAACGACTTCAAGGGGCGTTCGGAAGAGTGGACCTTTGCCGGCAGTGCCAACTACTTCGACCAACTTTTCATCGGCATAAGCGTGAACTTGGCTCACGTCAAAAGGGAGGGCACAAAAAACTTCACAGAAAGCCGAGTTGAAGGTTCCCACACAGAGTTTAATCAATGGAACCACAAGGAAGACCTCAGCAGCAACGCTCTGGGTGGCAATCTGAAAGTAGGACTTATCTATCTTGCCACTCCTTGGCTCCGTCTTGGAGCGGCCTTCCACTCCCCTACATTATACAATTTTGACGAGACTTGGCAAACCGAGACCGAATCACAGATTCTCAGTATCACCCGCAAATACATCAGTCCCAATTCGCATTACGAATACAATTTCATACAACCTTTGAAATGGGTGGGCAGCATGGCATTTGTCGTTGGCGAACAAGGCATCATCAGCCTCGATGCAGAATACACCAACTATGGTGCGGCACGTTTCAAGGCCAACGACTACGACTACAGCGCCACCAACGAAGACATCAAAAACACTTACGGAAAAACCTTCAACTTCCGCTTGGGCAGCGAATGGTCGTTGGGCAACTCCTATCTGAGATTGGGCGCAGCATACTACGGAAGTCCTTTCGGATTAGGTGAAACTGGCGGCAGCGTCAAGAAAGCTTCATGCGGAATCAGCGTCCCTGTTTCTTTCGACACCACCTTTGATTTCGCCTACGAACTGAGCTACGGGCAATCCTACCACATCCTTTATGATGCCGGAGAGTTAGGCATAGAGTCCGTCACGCAAAAGCAATTCAGGAACCTTGTGGCCGCCACGCTCAAAGTAAAATTCTAAACGGAAAGAGTCCGGCACCCTACCGAACTCTTTTACCCAAAAAAAACATTTACAATTGTTCGTCCGACAATTGAAGACAATTCTATTACTTTTTGACAATTCTGCCATACAATCTGGCCTGGTCAGTGCTAATACTGTAGAAGTAAACTCCTGATTTCCATACACCACCATCAATACTGAATTCCTTGGTTTCTGCGCAGTTCACAGTCTTGCAGTAAACCTGTTCGCCTAGCACATTGTAAACTTGGACATTAGCCATACCGTTCATACCTTGTGCTGTGGTAATCCTCACCTCGTTAGTGAAGGGATTGGGGTAAACGGAATGGCTCAGATTGGATTGTTCGTTAACGCTCGTCTGTTCGCCAGCAAAGAATACGTTTTCGAGTGTTTGGGTCTGAGTGTTGCCTGCCTCGTCAATAAGAGAGAATTTCAGTGATACCCATTTGTCAAGGGGACGGCTTTCAATCTGTGCAAGGTCAGCAACGAAGACATTGCCATAATCCACATGGAAAAGACCCTCATCTTCGACGAAGACAAGCGGCTGCCAATGGTCACCATCCAAGCTGTAAAGCACCTCCACATCTGGCTTGGCATCATAGAGAAGATGGTCATAACGGTTTCCTTCCTCCGAAAAATGATGTGTGAAATCACCGCAACCGAAAACGAGCGTGGACTGACTCAGTTTGTCAAGCCAAATGTTCTCATCACCTTTATCGTCAAGTACTCTAAGGAAGGTCATAGTAGGAGGCATGGCATCGTTCCTTTCAAGGTTGAATTCGACTTGGGTGACATTAGCCTTATCGACTTCATTAGCGGTAAGATGCTCATTGTTGGCTTCAACGATGACACTGCTTGGCTCAACATAATAATCATCGTCATCGAAATTGAATCTGTAGATGCTGTCGTTATAGAATTCCTGTCCATCAACAGTGATATGGATATAGGAATCATAGTCACAAGTACGTTCGCAGCTATGCTCTCCGCTGAAGAAGAAACCTCCTGAGAAGAAGGTTCGGCCGAGTGGCGTGTTGTTGGCATTGAATGCCACAGGATAATAGGTGGCCAATGGCGTTCTTTCACCAAAACAGGTTGGTTTTTCTTCAGATTGAATCGTTCTAGCTGGTGTTTCAGGAAAATAATTAGGCCAACTAGCCGAATTGGTTCCTTCTCTAAAGAAGGGTTTGGCTTCTCTAACGACATTTCCTTCAGTATCGATATAGAAAGGCGTGGTAATATAATCCTTATATCTTGGATAGTTATTGTTATTTGGATCATACCCTTCAAAAACCGTTGGCATCAAAAGAATCTTGGAACCCGACTCAAAATTACCGGAATTGTCAACCCAGGCATTGCTTACGATAGTGTAAGGTATGGTTTGATCAAAGGTAAGTTCAGGAATCCAACCCTCATTGACTAGCCAATTGCCATTCGGATCGAAAATCGATTTCACGTCGTTATGGTAGAAGCAAGATGATCCAATGCCGCCGTTGAGTGTAAACCGTTCTTGGATTACGGTCAAATCCTCTGCCGTGGCCACAAAGGTCGGGCTTTCATGCATACCCCTTGTAGAGCCTTTGAAGAAATAGGATTTTTGATTGCCCGGCTCCATCATAACAGCCAGGTTTACAGTACTGTTTTCATCAAAGCCGTTGTACTTCACATTGAGTAGGTGCTGCATATAACCGTCTGCGAAAACGCCTGTCGTTGTAGTCCACACTCCATCAAACCAATCAAAGGTGATTTGATAAGTCAGATTGTAGAAACTTAAACCAGCAAATGAATTGCCGTTCTCGTCGACGAGGTCTACATTCAAATTAAAAACGCACTCGTTATAATCCACCTGGACTTCAACATCATCGTTTAGAACAATCAGGTCACTAACCCAAATGCAATCATAAAAACTGACATTGGTAAAGAAACAACCACCAGACAACACTTGATAGGTTCCTTCTTCCAAATCAAGTGTCAGTTGATCGGCTTGACCTTGCCAAAGCACCCCTACCCGATCAGTTCCGTCGGTGACTGCGAGATAATCCCAACTGCCATCCAAAGGCGGATAAACCGTCAAAGTATGCGTTGTTGTGACATTTTTTGTTTTTTGAACCGCTGGGGCATTAGGGACAAATGTTACCATGTGGTCATTGCGCTGCAACGCCTTCATTCCATCAGAATAGCTAAAGACACTTTGCGAACCATTTCCGTTCTTCAAGATGCAACGGCTCTGAGCGCTGAGGTTGACGGTTGCTGTCATGAAAAAAGCAACCGCAGCAATGATAGTGAATGACTTTTTCATTTTTTTAATTTTTAAGTTCAACATTATTACGTTCATTTTTTTTCGGCAAATTTACCATGATTCACATTCTTGTCAATCGTTTTGTGCCGTGCAAAACGGGGACATACCCCAATTAATAGGGGAACAATCGGGGGACATTATTGTAATACTATGGTTATCAGTATTTTGATAAAAACTCCAACAACGTAATATCTTCGCCCGTCAAGTTCAAAGATTTGCGTAAACGCTTTCTTGCCGTCTTCACCGATTCCGCCGAAATGCCATTAATGGCCGCTATTTCTTTGATGTTGAGGTTGGATTTGACAAAAGCGCAAAGCCGAAGCTCATTTTGGGTGAGTTTGGGGAAGTCTGCCAAAAGCCTTTCGTAGAAATCAGGGTGCATCTGAATGAAATGCAAATCAAAGTCTTTCTTCGTGTCGGCGTCAATAAGCATTTTCAGGTCACGAATCACGCCAGGCAATATGTTTTTCTCAGGATGCTTCTCCATTTCGGATAATTTCCCTATAGCATCATTCAGCATCTCGTTGCTTTGCATCTTGCCTATCGACTTGGCTGTAATTTCACGGTTACGAAGTTCTAGTTCCGCCGCCAAACGCTTCCTGTTCAGCATGATAAGTATGGCTATCAGTATGGAAACTATCACAATGACAGAAGCCAATATGATGATGTTCTGTTGCCGTTGGCGCGAAGTCTGTTGTTGCAGCTGGTATTGCTGTTCTATCATCAGTGCCTCTTGTTGGTACTTCTGTTCCTGAATCTTCTCCAGTTTTTCACGGTTGTTGATAGTATCCGACAAAGCAATGAAGTAGCGCAAGTTTTCAACTTCCCTCGCATAGTCTTTCATATTCTCCAGAATATCAGATTCAAATTTGACGGCAAGCCATTCGTTTTCAATATTTTGGGTTGCTCTTGACAAGGCTCTGCTTTCTTGTATGGCAGAAAGCGACTTTTCATACTCCCCTTTTCCAAAATAAGCCCTTGCCAAATGCAAGTTATGGATAGCCAGCAAGTTTTTATCTTCATATCCTTCCAACATCTCACTGGAAAGGCTTAAACAATGTATGGCATCATCCCACCGTTCCAACTCCATGTAACATGCTGCTTTCACCCCATAAGCCTTGTTAAGGTTGCCCCTTACAATACTGCTTTCACTATTTGCCTGGGCATAATGTATAAGAGAGTCAATATAGAAGAAAACGGAGTCATATTGTTCCAATTGGTCAAAGGTGACGGCGATATTGAGCAAGACGCCCGTCCGTTCCACATCATACGGATTCAACGCCTTGAATTGTATGATGGCTTCTTCATATTTTTCCATTCTCATCAACAATAGTCCGTAATTATTAAGAAGCTTGTTCTTGAGTTGTGAAAAACTGTTGTCCTCGGCCAATTTGACACCTCTTTCTATATATTCGTTGCATTCGGCAAATCGATTGATATGAAGGCAAATAGCGCTTTTTGCCAAATAAATACGAGTGGTCAGCAAGCGCGTCCGTTTCGTGTCACGTTGCATTTCCGTCATTTGCAAAGACTCATTTATCTGTGACAAGAACTCAGAGAAATCATAGTTTGAATATGCACATAGGCTTTTGTAATACAGGCTTAAAGCATTCCAATAATTCTCTTTCAACTCTTCCGACAAAGATTCCAATTCTCGAATATAAAGCTGGGCATCCAATACCCTGTTTTCATCCACATAGAACATAATTGCCTTATCCAAAGCCTCAGCCCTTGCCTCATCGGCCTTCCGGTTTTGTTGTAGCCGTTCTGCTAAGCTATCCGGCAAAGGCAAAGCCTCGTCTTTGCTTTGGGCCTTAGCGCTCAAAAAGAGGAAGGCGAGCATCAGAAGAAAGAACTTTCTCATTGTGGCGATTTATTTCTTTTCTTTTCTAAACGAATAGAACTTGTTCGTCAAATAGCTGAACGTCACGCAGATGACAGAGATGATAATGTAGGAGATGGTCGGCCAAATATGCCACACTTCAACGAAGAGTTTCAGACCAAAGTAATTGATGAGGATATTGCCAATGGTCACAAGGAAATACCTGACAATTTGTGTCCTACCCTTCAGCGTGGAGCCAGAGAAACTGATATGCCTTGCCATCCAGAAACCTGTGAGGAAAGTGATGGGAAACTTGAACACGAATGCGGCAATATGAGGCGTGAAAGCAATGAAGCCGAGGTCAAACACCTGTCCGTGGAAGACGAAATGATAAAAAACATAGTACAGCACCCACTCCAAGACGAGGTTTAGGCCACCACAGGCACCATAGCGGAACAGTTCGAGGCTCATCACCTTACGGAATGGTGGATAAAAAAAGTCGATGACCTTGGTTAAGGTGCGTTCAATCCAAAGTTCTATGTTTTTCAAGGCTGACATTCGGGCCGCAAAAATAGTAATTTAAAGCCAAATAACATCAAACTTTGAAGGCATGTCATTCCTTGCAAAGCCTGCGCGATTGGAATCTATGCCTTCAAAGCCAAGCAATTTGGTTGTTTTGTCAACGTCATCCGTAAACCCTAAAACATAGCCGCCACCACCTGAGCCAGAGATCTTCACGCCAAAGTTGAAGTCGTAATTGGCAGTAAACAAATCCAAAGTGTTGTCCGTAATCATCGGACGTAGGAATTCCAATTGGCCTTTTGTAAGCTGTTTCAACGACTTGAAAAACAGATCAATATCGCCCTGAATCATCGAATCAATGCAAGATGTCACATGAGGGACATATTCGGATTGAAAACGGCTCAAAAAACCAGGATCCTCGCGTTGTTGCTTAAAGTGGTCGACCAAAGGTTTCGTATTGCTCTTAATCTTCGTGTCAATCAAACAGATATGGATGTCTTTTTTCAGAAAGTCATCGGGAAGCAACCGTGCACCATTTGGCGTGATTTTGAAGGGCTTGCCCACATAGCATTGCAGTGGATCGATGCCCGAACTGCTACCATGGAAATAGCTTTCCATCTTGCCGAACAGCGTTTTCAACTGCAGCAAATCGTCAGTCCTTTGCTTGGCATAGCCATCATAAACGGCAGCCACTAATGTCCCAGAGCTGCCAAGACCATAACCCGAAGGCACATTGGACTCCAAAAAGAGATTGTAACGCAAATCATGATTAAAACGCTGCAAATCAATAATATCTTTCACATCTTCCAAAGTCGAAAGATAATCTGCAAACCGTTTGAGACTGGCATTGGAAGCCGCTCCCCCATTGGCATCCAAATGGGAGGCGAAACGCCACTGGGCCGAGAATTTGGTCAAAGGAATCATCAAAGCGGTAGCATCGAAAATCATTGAATACTCGCCGAAAAGAATGACCTTGCTATAATAACGCTCTTTCATCACTGTAGTTTTTTCGGTCCTTCACCCACATGGTCGGCAATCCAACGGTCACGGTCACAATAATCCGCCAATACATTCTTGATGTAATCCTCCACTTTTTCAGCTTCACTTTCCGGATAAAGCAGGTGTACATTGGGGCCTGCATCCAAGGTGAAGCAGAGCGGGATTTTGGTTTCTTGGCGAAATTCCCGAATCTCGTTGATAAGATTCAGCGTATTGGGTTTCATCAAGATATAAGACGGGTTAGAGCACATCATCAAGGCATGAAGCTGTAAGGCTTCCGACTCAGTGATATTAATAAAGGTGTCCAAGTCGCCCGATTTCAAAGCGGAAAGCAGGTTCTTGATGTTCTCATTAGCTTGGGCATAACGCGCAGGAGCGTAGGGATTGCCTTCCATCAAGGCATGACCGGCACGACTGGAAACGGATTTTTGTTCACCGCTGACAATCAAAATGCTGTCGCGGTAGGTTTTGAAAACGGAATGAATGTCATCTGCCAACGAAACGGCATATTCATCGGAACTATCTTTGTAGCAGTCCGTTGTCCCCCAAAGTGCCATTTTTGGATACACCGAGCGTGCCGCACTGCCCGAGGCCAATCGCGAGAGGTAAGAAGCCTTGTATAAATCTAAGGACCCTGAGCCTGTCGAAGGGCTGACCAACTTGGATTCGATGTCAAGCAAACACATCACAAAAGCACTCATCGAGGAAGCCGAAGAAGCGATGCCAGAGGAATGGGGGAAAGTATTGCGACTCTCAATTGTCAAACTCAACTGATTGATAAATGGGAAAAACGCTTGATAATCAAGCAGAAACTTTTCGATTTTGGCACCAAAGGCTGGGTTTTCCTTGCCCTCAAAGAAGAATCTGAAGTCAAGTCTATCGGCTTTTTCAAAACTGATGAACGTCTCGGAGCAACATTCCGACAAGGTAAAGCTAATTGACGGATTCTGAGGGATTTGCTTTCCTTTCTTACCCCAATATTTCACCAAAGCGATGTTCGACGGACTTTGCCAGCCCACCTTGCCTTGAAAGCCGCTCGGCACCTCGCCTTTGAAGGCTTCGCTTAACCATTTGTTTTCCATTTCCACATGTTTTAGGCTGCGAAGATAAGGATTTATTTGAAGTTTAATACCAAATCCCTATTTTTGCACCTTAATTATATATAGCATACTCCATGAATCTATTTCAACTCTTCAAAAACGTCAGCCCTTTCGT
>JAEEGF011652154.1_pt1 | contig 16557 bp, 17 predicted proteins | sample 9134171 | NCBI WGS metagenome assembly JAEEGF01 (sample SAMN16246542, study PRJNA631951) | gut metagenome | biome: gut microbiome; feature: rumen; material: AP-attached | host: Bos | place: Iran: Karaj | collected 2018-10
TACGCATTCCTTCCTTGCGCTCGGGATCGTCAGCGCCGTATACTGTATCGTCGATTTGATCTCCGTACGATTCGCCGTGAAGCGCCTTCTGCATTGGGGAGCGTATGCGCTGATCGCCTGCGCACTTGCAGCGCCGCAGCTCTTTCTCTTTACGTTCCGTCAGACAACGGAAAGCGGCATGGTCCGGTTCCATTTGAATTGGGACAATAAGACGGATTCCTATCTTTGGTTCTACATCAAAAATCTCGGCCTCATTTTCCTTTTGATGCCGATCGCGTTTCTTGTGCTGCCGAAGCGCGATAAGAAGATCTATGCCGGCGCGATCGCGCTCTGGATCATTGCCGAGCTCGTCGAGTTTCAGCCGAACGATTACGACAACAACAAATTGCTGTTCGTCTGGTATGCGTTTACCTGCGGACTCGTTGCAAAGCTTTTGCTCGTTTGGAAGCATCGGATCGCCTGTTATCTGCATCGGAGGATCAAACCCGCGGAAAGACAGTACACCTATCGGATCGCAATGATCGGCATCCTTTCGGCGTTTCTCTTATTCTTCCTGTTCAAGGGACTGTTTGACGCGAAAGACGGCTTGATGCTGCGGCCGGGGACCGCGTTTACGCTGTTCTTTTGCGCAGGACTGCTTCTCGCTTTGTGCATCGGCGCGTGGAGATACACACGAGTTCGCGGCTGGGCTGTTGCCTCTCTGATATCGGTAAGCGCATTTTCGGTGTGGCTCGCTGCTTCTCTGCTGTATATCTGGCTCGATCAGTATATTGAGACGGAATATTCCGTCAGCAGATGGTATATCCGCCTGAATGCGATTTTCTGCATCGTCTCGATCCTGATCGCTTTGTTTGAGCTTGTTGCCGCGCCAACGATCGAGAGACGCTCCAGACGTTTCAAGGGCGGATATGCGGCGTTGTCCGCATCGTCATATCTTCTGATATTCATTATGATCGTTTCCTCCCTGATGACGATCCTAAGGGAATGGAAAAGTGAGTATCAGGTGTATACAAAAGAAGAGGCCGCTCTTTCCGAACAGATCCGTTCTGTAACGGAGCCCGACGCAGTCATCCTCGCAAACAGCTATCATTGGAACCTCGTGACGCCGCTGACCGGCAGGAGCATCGTGACCGGAACGGGGACCTATTTGTTCTATCACGGGATAGACACGTCCCAACGGGAAGCGGACGTTCGTCGGATGTTCGAAACACCCGCGGACTGTACGGAACTTTTCCGACAGTACAACGTCCGGTATGTGCTGCTCAGCAACGCGGAACGCGGTTATGACGTCGATTACGCATATTTCCGCGATCATACGGAAACCGTTGCAAAAACGGATGCAGGTACGTTGCTGCGTATTGAAAACTGAATCAATAAAGAACAGACCGGAAATCGCTCCGGTCTGTTTCTCTGTATGATCGTTATTTGCAGTCCTGCTGCATGATCCGGATGATCGTCTGATCCGTTTCGACCATTCCCTCCGATGCGATCACGCCGATATTTTTGACTGTTTCGTCTGCGTTCGGCGCGACGATTCCATCCCCGCGATAGACCTGCTGCTGATGCAGATACATCTGGTATCCGAGGATGCCGGTTTCGATCGCAGCCGCGATTTTGGCGGCGCAGGACGGCTTCGCACCGTCGCAGATCGTTCCGGAGATCATTGCGACCGAATTGACAAGCGTATGCGCAACGACAGTCTCGTCGCCGCCGAGCAGGTATGCGATACCGGCACCTGCTGCACAGCCGGCGCTGATGGCTCCGCAATAAGCGGAGAGACGGCCGATACCGGCTTTTTGGAATACCGTCAGAAGATCCGACAGGATCAGCGCACGGTACATACGCTCCTTACAGACGGCGTAGTGCTTTGCGTAACAGATGATCGGAACGGATGCGGTGATGCCCTGATTGCCGGATCCGCAAAGGATCGCGACCGGCATTTCGCAGCCGCTCATACGCGCATCGCTTCCGGCTGCGGCATAGGCTCTTGCAATCGTCTTTGCGTCGGAAACATTCTCCGCAAGCAGGATCTTGCCGATATTCGCTCCGTAATCGTTGGTCAGGCCCTCTTCACAGATCGCCATATTGTATTCGATCTGCATGTCGAGAAGATCCTGCACCTCGCAAAGGTCGACCTTATCGGCATATTCCATGATGTCGTGCAGATTCAGACAGGATTTGTCGGTCAGATTGTCCTCGCTCTGCGCTATGATCGGACGCTTCAGGATCGCTTCGCCGTTTTTCATGATCTCTACGATATTGGAATGGTTGTTTGCGATCACGACACGGGAATAGGACGTCCGTGCATACAGCGTAATGCTGATATAAAGAGGACAATCGGTCTCTGCACAGGAGATGTCGATGCTGACGGAATCCATGAAGCTTGCGACAGCCGCACGCTGTTCTTCGGTCACACTGCTGATGACCTGCATGCCCTTATCGGCGTCGCCGCATACGATCCCGGCTGCAACTGCAGCGCGAATGCCCTTCAGACCGTTCGTATTCGGAACGACGACGCTTTTGACGTTTTTCAGAATGTTTCCGCTGACCGAGACCGTGATCGCGGTCGGCTGCATGCCGAGTACCTGATGCGCTTTTGCAGCGCAGTATGCGATCGAAATGGGCTCCGTGCAGCCGGTCGCCGGCATGATCTCTTCACGCAGGATATGCGAGTATTCTTCTCTGTACCGTATTTCCATCGTTCCCTCCTCTATCATCCAAAATAATGACGGTGAGCAAGCCGTAAGCCGAGTTCTGTCTAAGGACGATCATCTATCTGGCCGACCCGTTGCCGGGCCGATCAAGCGATTACAAAGAGCGTAGCGGGCCGCTATTGAATGCTCTCATTTCAATCTTGCACCGGGTGGGGTTTACAGAACGGACAAGTCGCCATGCCGTTGGTGAGCTCTTACCTCGCCTTTCCATCCTTACCCGAGGGATCGGGCGGTTTATTTCTGTTGCACTTTCCTTGAAGTCGCCTTCACCGGGTGTTACCCGGCACCCTGCCCTGCGGTGCTCGGACTTTCCTCAGCTCAAATAGAGCCGCGATCGTCTGTCTTACTCACCGTCAATTCTTATTCATTATCCGCGTACAGCAGCCTGCCGCAGTTTTCACACTCGAGGATCATATCCTCTCCGATGAGCCTTCGGATCGCAAGGCTCGGAAGCGACATATTGCATCCGCTGCACTTGCCGTCTCTGACTTCCACAACAACAACATTATTATGCAGCCGCGCGCGTTTGTATCGGTTCATCAGCGAGGGATTCACGCGCTTCTCAAGCTCTGCCATTTTGCGGTCCGCAGCCAGCATGTCGATGGAGGCGTCGTCCTTTTCTTTTTGGCAGAGGATCTTAAGCTGATCGTATTCCTTCTTGGCCTTTGCACCCTGTTGACGTGTTTTCTGATACTCTGCAACGGTCTCATCCAGCGTATGGAATAGCTGCTTGATCTCCTTCTCGAGATTTCCGGCTTCGCGCTGAAGCTTCTCGATATCGTGGCGAAACTCCGTCATCTCCTCCGAAGTACACTCTTCGTCGCCCTTCAGCGTTTCGAACTCGGACGTTTCCAGATCAAGGCGATCGAGAACTGCGGCATGCTGCGCGTTGATGCGCGCCATGGACGCAGAGAACGTCTCCATATCCTCGTTCAGCTTGTTGAGCGTTGCCTGCTGCTGCTTGATGAATTTCGCAAGCTTGTTCAGCTTAATACGGTTGTTCGTCGTTTTCACAGCGGCTTCGATCTGCTGCTTTTCGACGTCAGCTTCCTGATAGGCAAGCAAAGCAATGGGTTTACTCATAACGATATCCTCCTTAAAGGCTGCGCAAAGGCGAACAGCCTACATGTGTTAAACTATATTGTACATCATGATCCTCATTCTGTAAACGGTCAATTAGCGGTTTCAGCACGGGAAATTCCGTTTCGTAGTGTCCGAGCACGCAGCAGTTCAATCCGAGATATGCAGCAGTCAGGGCTTGATTGTGCTTCATTTCTCCGGTGACGAATGCATCGCATCCGGCTTTCTGCACGAATGCGACGTCTCCGCCTCCGGCTCCGCCTATGACGGCGACAGTACGGATCGGTTTTTCGGAATCGCCGATAAAACGACCCTTGACACATAGACGTTCCTCGCAAAACGCCGCGAATTCCGAAAAACGCATTGGCTGAACAAGCGTACCGATCCGTCCGAGATCCTCCGGCGGAAGCGGGCGCACGTCGTTCAGGGAAAGGATCTCTGCAAGGACGTCGTTTACCCCGCCTTCGCAGGCGTCGAGATTCGTGTGCGCGGCAAAATGCCCGATCCCATGCCGAATCAGGCGATACGCCGCCGCAGTCTCCGGAGACGCGGGCGAGAACGATTTGACCGGATCCCAGAAGATCGGATGATGCGTCAGCACAAGATTGAACCCGCCCTCTATCGCTTCTTCCGCAACCGGAACCGTCAGATCCAGCGCGACTAAGACCTTTTGGATCCGATCGTGATCCGGCGCGATCAAAAGTCCGACGTTGTCGAAATCAAACGCCAATGATCTCGGCGCGATACGCTCCATTGCTTCGCAGAATTCCTGAATCGTCATAGCGACCCTCCTTGCTTCAAAATGCGTCCAATATTTGCTGCAGCGCCTTCACCTTGCTGCGCAGAACGGTTTCGCCTTCCGTCCCGACGGCGGAAAGCAGCATCTTCTCATGACACTTCAGTTGTTCTCTGCACAGTGCCGGGAGCAGCTCGTCGCGATCGGCAAAAGCCCGATAGCCGACGTCGAAAAAACCTTCGGGAAATGATTCCGATATTCGGTCGTACGTTTTATCGGGGATCGCTTTGATAACCTGATAATATCGTCCGTGATCCGAAACGACACGGTCGCTTACAATGTGAAACCGATTGCGATACAGATATTCGCGAATATCGTTCTGCGCGCGCATCGGCTGGAGCACGAGCGCTTGTGCGCCCATAAGCGGCACTGCACATTCCTCCAGGATGCGGCACATCAGCGTACCGCCCATGCCGAGCAGCACGAGCGCGTCGCATTCGCCCGGACGCAGTACGTGAAAACCGTCGCCGGCGCGGAATGAAACGTGTTCGTAAAGCCCGATATGTCGGATCAGCTGTTTCGCTTTTTCGAGCGAAGGTTCGCTGATATCCGAAGCGATCACTTTTTTGCAGACCTTCCGCTGAAGGAGCGCAGCGGTCAATCGGCCGTGATCGCAGCCGATATCTGCAACGACCTCGTATCCGTCGAGCATTTCCAGCGCGGTTTCAAGCCGCGGCGTGATGTTGACACGGCGATCCTTCATACGGTTATGGCTTTCAGAGGCATGACACGGTCGATCGGTCCCCCGCCGAGGCAGAGATCGTTCCGATAAAGAACGACCCATTGACCGGGTGTAACGGCACGCTGCGGCTTTTCAAAAGAAACCTGCGCGCCGCTTCCTGCAACAGACACCGTAACGTTTTGATCCGGCTGACGGTAGCGGAATTTCGCAGTGCATGAAAAGCTGTCAGCGGGCGGAGCTCCGGCGATCCAGTTGATCTGATCCGATTCGAGAGCGGTCGAATACAGCTCCTCATGTTCTCCCTGCTGCACGATCAGAAGATTTTGCTTCAGATCCTTTCCGATCACGAACCAGCTCTCCCCCGTTCCGTCGCACCTTCCGCCGATCCCGAGTCCTCTGCGCTGTCCGAGGGTGTAATACATCAATCCGTCATGCGTTCCGATCTTTCTGCCGTGTTCGTCAACGATGTCGCCCCGCTGAGCGGGCAGGTATTGCATCAGAAACTGCTTGAAATTGCGTTCGCCGATAAAGCAAACCCCGGTGCTGTCCTTTTTCAGCGCGTTCGTAAAATTCTGTGCTTTTGCGATCGTGCGTACTTCGGATTTCATTAGATCGCCGATCGGAAAAACGACGCGTTCCAGCTGCTTGTGCGTCAGTCCCGCGAGGAAATAGGATTGATCCTTCCCCGGATCGACGCCGCGAAGGAGGAGCTTGTCCACGTTCAGACGGCAGTAATGGCCGGTCGCCAGAAGACCCGCGCCGGTGGACAGAGCAAAATCAAGAAATGCCTTGAACTTGATCTCGCAGTTGCACAGAACGTCCGGATTGGGCGTACGTCCTTTCTTGTATTCGTCAAGAAAATACGAGAATACGCGGTCGCGGTATTCCTTTGCGAAATTCACGGTGTAATACGGTATGCCGATCGTTTCGCAAACACTGCGGACGTCTGCGTAATCCGCAGTCGCCGTACAGACGCCGTCTTCATCGTTTTCTTCCCAGTTTTTCATAAAAATGCCGACGACGTCAAAACCCTGTCGCTTTAGCAGATAAGCCGCGACAGAGCTGTCCACGCCGCCTGACATTCCTACAACGATATGATCCATTATTCGGCGGAGATCAGTTCAAATCCGATCCCTTTGATCGTATCGCGGATCAGATCGGTATCGGAAACGCCTTCGATCTCACAGGCGCCTATTTCGCAGGAGATGACCTTGGCGCCGATCTCCTCCATAGCCTTTTTTACCTTAGCGACACAGCGCATGCAGCCCATGCCTTCGATCTTCAACAACATCGGAATCGCCTCCTTTGATGGCATTATACCACAAAGGAGGCGATTTTCAAAGAGCTTTTTGCAATTACATTGCAGAACAGCCGCAGGGACGGTTCTGATTGCCGCATCCGCAGCCGCAGTTTTCTCCGCCGCAGAAGCGGGACAGGAGAAGCAGCCAGATCAGCGTATCGCAGGAAATGCCCATTCCGTTGTCGCCGTCGCCGATGAGCAGGATCAGAACGAGCAGCCAGGTCAGATTGGTGCCGCCGAGATTATTGAACATTCTTTGTTCCTCCGTTTATGTTGATTCGACGGATTTCCGTCGTTACAGTATAGTATGAGACGGATGCACGTTTGGTTCCTCGGTTTTCGATATTTGCAAACCGCTTGACAAATAAGCCGTTTCGCATGATAATATCATGGATAAACGGAGGAGAAAACTATGGAACAAAACGCATATTCGATGGACAAGATCGTTGTACTCTGCAAGAACCGCGGCTTTATCTTTGCCGGTTCCGAGATCTACGGCGGTCTCAGCAATACGTGGGACTACGGCCCTCTCGGCGTAGAACTGAAAAACAACGTCAAAAAAGCCTGGTGGAAGAAATTCGTTCAGGAAAGTCCGTATAACGTCGGCCTCGACGCCGCGATCCTGATGAATTCCGAAACGTGGAAGGCGTCCGGCCATCTCGGCGGCTTCTCGGATCCTTTGATGGACTGCCGTGAATGCAAGGAGCGTTTCCGTGCCGACAAGCTCATTGAGGACTGGTCTTCCGAGAACGGCTTTGCGCTCGAAAAACCGATCGACGCTTTTACGCAGGCGGAGATGAAAGCGTTTATCGAGGAGCATCAGATCCCTTGCCCCACCTGCGGCAAGCACAATTTTACCGATATCCGGCAGTTCAACCTGATGTTCAAAACGTTCCAGGGCGTGACCGAAGACGCGAAGAATACGGTCTATCTGCGTCCGGAGACCGCGCAGGGCATCTTTGTAAACTTCGCGAACGTGCAGCGAACGACGCGCAAAAAGCTTCCGTTCGGCATCGGTCAGATCGGCAAGAGCTTCCGCAACGAGATCACGCCCGGCAATTTTATTTTCCGCGTGCGTGAATTTGAGCAGATGGAGCTTGAGTTCTTCTGCGAACCGGGAACCGACCTCGAATGGTTCGATTACTGGCGCAGCTATTGTCATAAGTTCCTTCTATCGATCGGCATCAAGGACGAGAACCTTCGTCTTCGCGATCACGATCCCGACGAGCTCGTGTTCTATTCCAAGGCGACTACGGACTTTGAATTCAAGTTCCCCTTCGGCTGGGGCGAGCTTTGGGGCGTCGCAGACCGTACCGATTACGATCTTACACAGCACCAGAACGCATCCGGCAAGGATCTGACCTACTACAACGCCGAAAAGAACGAGCGCTACATCCCCTATGTCATCGAGCCTTCGCTCGGCGTAGAACGTACCGTGCTTGCGGTTCTCTGCAACGCATATGAGGAGCAGCAGCTTGAAAACGACGTTAGAACGGTGCTGCATCTGCATCCTGCTCTCGCTCCGTTCAAGGCAGCCGTTCTGCCGCTCTCGAAGAAACTGTCCGCGCAGGCGAACGAGATCTATCTCGATCTTCTGAAGCACTTCTCCGTGGACTTCGATGAAACAGGCTCGATCGGCAAGCGCTATCGCCGTGAGGACGAGATCGGAACGCCGCTGTGCATCACATACGATTTCGACTCCGAAAACGATCATTGCGTGACGGTTCGTGATCGCGACACGATGGAACAGGTCCGCCTGCCGATTTCGGAACTGCGGAACTATATTGAACAGCGTCTTGATTTCTGAGGACCTTGCCTCCGGGTGACCGGAGGCTTTTTGCAATGGAACTGAGAGGAACCGTACAATCGATCGTCTTTCGCAACGCGACAAACGGCTATACCGTTTTGTCGCTTCTTTCCGACGACGAAAAGCAGACGACGACCTGCGTCGGAACGCTTCCGCTTCTGAACGTCGGCGACACCGTGAACCTGACCGGCGAGGAAACGTATCATCCTCGTTTCGGTACGCAGTTCAAGGTCGTTTCCTTTGAACGCACGGCGCCTTCGAGCAATTCTGCGATCATCAGATACCTGGAAAGCGGCGTCGTACGCGGCGTCGGTCACGCAATGGCGCGCGCGATCGTTTCGACGTTCGGCATGGAGACGCTTGAGGTGCTTGAAAAGGAACCGGAACGGCTTGTGGAAGTACCCGGGATCGGCAAGAAAAAGGCCGCGATGATCTCGGAATCCTTCCGCGAGAAAAAGCTGTTCCGCGACATTCTTCTGAGCCTTGAACCGTACGGCGTTACCGTAGGACAGGCTTATAAGATGATGCAGACCTACGGGGAACTCTGCCTTGCAAAAATACAGGAGAATCCGTATCAGCTTATCGACGATATCGAAGGAATCGGATTTTTGACCGCGGATCGGATCGCAACGCATGTTTCCGGCTTTGAGCAGGATTCCCTCGCACGTTTGATTGCCGGGATCCGATACTGCCTGCAGCAGGCGCGAGACGAGCGCGGCGATATGTTTTTGTATGATCAGGTTCTGATCGAACGCGCTTCCGGACTGCTCGGCGCTTCGCACGAACGAATCGAGGAAACCGTAGAATGGATGGAAAGCGGCAGCGATCTTCTTCGCTGCGAGATCAACGAACAGGACGCGATCTATCTCCCCTATCTGTTCAGGATCGAGGATTTTATTGCGAAAAAACTGCTTCTGCTGAACACGCCGCCCGTTATGGAAATATGGGATCTGCATCACTGGCAGAAAGACGTCGGGATGGAGCTGTCTGCGGAGCAAGAACAGGCGGTCATGCTCGCGCTGAACAGCGGCGTTTCGATCATCACGGGCGGTCCCGGAACCGGTAAAACGACGATCATCCGCTGTATTCTTGACGTTATGCAGGAGAAAGGATATGCGGTCGAGCTTGCCGCGCCGACGGGACGTGCCGCAAAGCGTATGACGGAAGCGACCGGCTGCGACGCAAGAACGATCCATCGCCTGTTAGAGTACATTCCGGGAGAAGGCTTTCAGCGAAATAAGGAAAATCCGCTGCTCGCAGATATGGTGATCGTCGATGAAATGTCCATGGTCGACGCGCCGTTGATGTATGCGCTGTTACAGGCACTGACAAAAGGTACGCGCCTTGTTCTTGTCGGCGATCGGGATCAGCTTCCTCCGGTCGGATGCGGGAACGTCTTTTCCGATGCGCTTGCCTCCGAAACGCTTCCCTGTTTCCGCCTGACAGAGATCTTTCGACAGGCGCAGCGTTCGAATATCGTTCGCAACGCGCACCTGATCAACAACGGAAAAATGCCGTATCTGACCGATCGCGATTCCGATTTCCTGTTTGAGGAGATCCTGAATACGGAACGAATTCGCGCAAGGCTGACAGAATTGATGCGAAAAGCCGCTTCCCGACTCAGTACGAGTGAGCCCCTGATGGACGTGCAGGTCCTTGTTCCCATGAAAACGGGACCGCTGGGCGTCGTTGAACTGAACAAGCTTTTACAGGACGTATGCAATCCGCCCGCGTCCGTGAAGACAGAGCATGCCGTCGGCAATACGCTGTTTCGAGAAGGCGATAAGATCATGCAGATCCGGAATAACTATAAGACGGTATGGAGAAAATCCGTGCATAGCGGTGGTTTTGAGGAAGGCGCAGGCGTTTTTAACGGCGATCTCGGCACGATCCTGAAGATCGATCTGCACGAAAAATATGCGGTGATCGCCTTTGACGACGGACGCGTTGCGGAATACGCGTTCGCGCAGATGGAAGAGATCGACCTTGCCTACTGCATCACGATCCACAAGAGTCAGGGCTCGGAATTTCAGACGGTACTGCTTCCCCTTGCAGGCGGTCCTATGCCGCTGCTGACAAGGAACCTTCTGTATACGGCCGTCACACGCGCAAAGAAGCTGGTTTACGGGATCGGCAGAAGCGATACGATTGCACTGATGGTTCGCAATGCGAGAAAGAGCGAACGGAACACGGGATTGCGGGAAAGGCTCATCGAATATGACGCTGTCGGATCGCGTTAAGTCGGATATCGGCTTTCTTGGCGACGCATTGATGCCGGGACCGTATCAATGCTATCTTTGTGACGAAGAGGATCTGATCGGTGAAGACGGTCTATGCGACAAATGCCGCGCGAAACTGAAATATCTGCCGAATCCTACGTATCTTGCGCCGCTTGACGGGATCACCGTAGGATTGCAGTACAGCGACGAGATCTCCGCTGCCGTCATGCGGTTCAAGAAGCTCGGGCAGACGGAATATGCCGGATTCTTTACGCAGTTTCTTTCCGTTCCAAAGGAATGGAACGCCGATATTCTCGTACCCGTTCCGATGCATCCGCTGAAGAAATGGATTCGCAGATTCAACCACACCGAATTGCTTGCTTCCTATCTCAGCCATGCGACAGGGATCCCCTACTCCTCCGTGCTTCTTCGGAAGAACCGATTCACGTTTGAACAGAAGAAGCTGTATGATCCTGCGGAGCGGCGCAAAAACATCCGCGGAAGCTTTACGGCGGATCCTTCGGTGAAAGGACTGCGGATCGTTCTGATCGACGACGTGTTCACGACGGGCGCGACCGTTTATGAATGCGCAAAGACGCTGAAGCGCGCCGGAGCCGAAAAGGTCTATCTCTCCGCAGTTACGTCCCCGACGCACTGACGCAGCACTGCATATTTATCGCGGGTCGCTTTTCCGCCGCGGAGATGTCGCTCCGCCTTGTTTGTGTTCAGAATGTCCCTGACGCTTTTATAAAGCCCGGGATGGATCGTTTTCAGCCGCTCCGTCACATCCTTGTGTACCGTGCTCTTTCCGATACAAAGCGCTTTAGCCGCTTCACGTACGGTCGCCTTGTGTTCGACGATGTATTCTGCTTCTTCGCAGATCCGTTCTTCATACCAGTTCAAAGAAATACCCCCGTAAACTGTGCTGATACAGTATACGGGGGCGTTTGTTTTTTATGTCAGAAGGATTCGATGTTGATCGCCTTGATCGGTCCGTTCGGCAGATCCTTCAGATGCTCCGTGTCGAAGCGCTTGAATCCGGTCTCACGATCGCTGAAGCAGTATTCGACAAAGTTGTCGGAAATATTCTCAGGCAGAGGGATCGTTGCGCCGACAGCTTCGGAGAGCGCGACGCCAATGTCGATCAGCTTGACATCCGGCAGCGTTTCCTGGATCACATTGGACAGGAACGGGTAATGCGTGCAGCCGAGGATCAGCGTATCGATGTTCGTGTTTCGGATCGGGGAAAGATACCGTTCGACGGTCATCTTCGTGATCGGATCGTCCTCGCGAAACCCGTTTTCAATCAGAGGCACAAACAGCGGACAGCCGATACCGGAGACGTTGAGATGCGGATACTTGGCGGTGATGTAATCGGAATACGCGTGGCTGTGCACGGTCGCCTGCGTTCCGATGACGCAGATGTGATTGCTTTTCGTGACCCTTGCCGCCGCGTCGCATGCCGGTTCGATCACACCGATGATCGGGACCGAAAACTCCTTGCGAAGCTCGGTAAGCGCGATCGCGCTGACGGTGCCGCAGGCGACGACGATCGCTTCCACGCCCTTGGAAAGCAGAAACCGCACGTCCTGCTCCGCGTAGCGGATAATGATTTCTTCGGTACGCGAACCGTACGGCACGCGCGCCGTGTCGCCGAAATAGACGATGGATAAGCCTTTGTTTGCGGCGCAGATCGCGTTCAGAACGGTCAGACCGCCCAAGCCGCTGTCAAAAACGCCGATCCTGCTGAACGTGTTGTTCATATACCCTCTCGAAATAGTTTTTCGTTATTTTACCACGGTTTTCCGATTCGCGCAACCGTCAATACCGTAAAGTATGTACAGATCCGGAAAATATGAAAAGAGGAGCGGTCTTTCGCTCCACTTTGCTTACTCGTTTCTGAGCAGTTCTTTATACCCGGAATCCGTCGCCTCGTAGACGGCTTCCACGTCCGAATCCATTTCACTGAGGTGAGGATCGTCGGACGTATACATCACGCAGGTCCCGCAGCTTGACGAGACCTTGCGCGGTACCGGCCCGAGCTTTGAAACGACGCCTTTCTTCTGCAGCGATCGGTTCGTCATCAATGCTGCCGCATGCGTATAGAACGTTGCGAGATAATTCATTTCCAGAGCGTCATGCGGAAATCGCCCGCTTTTTCCTCATATCGTACTTCGTAATGCTGCGACGCCGCAAACCGCGTGATGTTGCCCACCGCAGTCATATTGTCCACGAGCACCTCTATCGTTTTCGGCTGATTCTTTTTGACTTCGCGCTGTACCATCAGCACGGGCATCGGGCAGCTCAATCCTCTTGCGTCGATCATGATAGCCTCCTTATGCTTTTTTTCTCTTTGTGTTGAAAATCGCGATTAACACAAATATCACGAGCGCAGCGATCAGAACATACAGCGCGTTCTGCGAAGCGCCCCCGCGAACAAATTCACCGGCTTCGTTCACGCCGTCCGCTTTTCCGGCAAGACCGAAATTGTGCGCAAAGGCTGCGCCCGCAATATATCCGAGAACGGTGATTCCGGAATCGGTATTCCCCTCGCCGGTCAGGATGAGCTGACGCAGCGGGCAGCCGCCGAGAAGAACGGAACCGAATCCAACAACGGTCATTCCGAGGAAGTTCATCCACCCGTCGGAATGTGCGATCGGTTGGCTCTGCATACCGAACTTAACGCCGCCGTTGAAGATCAGGTTGCCCACAAGAACAGCGACAATGATCGCCGCAAAGCCGGAGATCAGGCGGAAGTCCTTAAACAGTACGACGTCGCGGATGCCGCCCGCCATGCAGAGACGGGATTGCTGACAGAGCGCGCCGACGACGAACGCGATGCCGAGGGCGATCAGCCAATACGCATGCTTGCTGCCTGGACCGGTTTCGCTTGAAGAAAAGAGCTGTGTCGTCAACGAGAGTACAAACAATGCAGAAAGAATGACCGGGAAGATCAGTCCCTCGACGGCGCTCTGCTTATAGGCGCGGTTCAGGGAGAATCCCAGACGAAGCGGAATAATGCCGATCAGAATACCGACTATGAAGCCCAAAAGACCGACAAGTGCGTTCAGATCGCCGCCTCCGATACGGATGACCATGCGAAGCGGGCAGCCTAAAAACACAAGCGCGCCGATCATTACGAAAGCGCCGATGAAGAAGCGCGAGATCGGGGAAGAACCGCCTGTCGGCTTCCATTCCCGCTTGATCAGCGACCAGACAAACGCCCCCAGAATCAATCCGACGATCTCCGGTCGGAAATACTGAGTGGCGCCAAACGTATGAAGCTTCAGCGCGCCGGCGATATCGCGTTCAAAGCACGCAATACAGAAACCCATGTTCGGCGGATTGCCGAGCTTTGACAGCGCAACCGCTGCGGCGCCGATCACAAGCCCCGTGATGATCACGATCCCATATCCGCTCATAAATCGTTTGAACGCGGACGGTTTTGTTTTTTCCATATCCTCTGTCCTCCTTTTACGTTATTCCCTTGCATGAATAACGATCTGATGGTATAATAACATATAGAACCGTTATTTGCAAGCGAGGATAACGAAATTCATGGAAATGATATATTTGGATAATGCGGCGACAAGCTTTCCGAAGGCGGAAGGCGTTTCCGACGCCATGAAACGATTTCTAGATGAGGAATGCGCCAACGTCGGACGCGGAAGCTATGTAAGGGCGCAGGAAGTTGGACTTGCGGTGATTGAAACGCGGGAACGCATCCGTGACCTGTTCGGCTGTTCGGATGCAAAGCATGTGATCTTTACGGGCGGCATGACCGCTTCGCTGAACATGGTCATTAAGGGATACGTACACAAAGGCGACCGCGTACTCGTCTCCTCCTTCGAGCACAATTCCGTGATCCGGCCGCTTGTTCAAATCGGCGCGGAGATCGTTCGGATCCCTTTCACACCGGACGGTGTATCGGACCTGTCAAAAATGCCGGACGAGCTATCCTCCTTTCGACTTTGCGTGCATACCTTTGCCTCGAACGTCAGCGGCATGATACAGCCGGTCAAAGAACTGTCAGCGCTTCTGAAGCAGGCAGGCGTTCCGCTCTGTATCGACGCGGCGCAGGCCGCCGGACACTTCCCCTTTTCCATGAAGGAGATCGGCGCAGACGCGCTCTGCATGCCCGCGCACAAGGGATTGCGCGCGGCGCAGGGACTCGGTGTTCTATGCCTGACGCCTGCATTCGCGGATAAACTCGATCCTCTGATCTCAGGCGGTACCGGTTCCGTTTCCGACAGCGAGTTGATCCCGCATTTCTATCCGGACCGACTCGAGGCCGGGACGCTGAATCTGCCCGGCATTATCGGTCTCAAAGCAGCCTTGGAAAACGCCGATTTTGAATCAGCCCGTGCGCATGAGATCTGTCAGACAGAACGCTTTCTTGATTCTATACGGGATATTTCGCATATACGTTTGCTCGGATCGAGGGACTGCGAACAGCGAGTCGGCGTTATTTCGCTGGATTTCCTCCGTATCGACAACGGGGACATTTCCTATCGGCTCGAGAACGAATACGGCATTCTGACGCGCTGCGGACTGCATTGCGCGCCGGACGCGCACAAGGCGTTCGGAACGTTTCCCAAGGGTGCCGTACGGTTCAGCTTTTCCCCTGCGACGACAGAAAGCGAGATCGACCTTGCTGCGGTGGCGATCGCTGCACTCGCATAAAATATATAGTTTCACAAGCACCGATTACGGTGCTTTTTTCTTGCAGGAAATCGGGAATCGTTGTATAATCATTTCATGTTCATTGATTCAAAATCGAAGGAGGAACAGTATGAAACAGATTCAAGTAGCCCTTTGGGGATTCGGTGCGATGGGAAGCGGTATCGCGAAGGTCCTGCTGACCAAAAAAGGCGTTGAGATCACCGGTGTTTGCGATATCCATCCGGATCGCGTCGGCAAGAGCATTTACGACCTGCTCGGTGTGGAACGCGGCGACCGCAACGATGTAAAAGTGATCGGCGACATCGATGCTGCGCTGGATCCCAAACCCGATCTGTGCATTCTCGCAACCGATTCTTTCACCAAGAAGGCATATCCGAAGATCTGCCATCTGATCGAAAAGGGCGTCAACGTCATCTCCACGGCGGAAGAGATGAGCTATCCGCGTGCGCAGAACCCGGAGCTGGCTGACAAGATGGACGCGCTTGCCAAGGGCGCGGGCGTTTCGGTCCTCGGCACCGGCATCAACCCCGGTTTGATGATGGACCTGCTTGCGATCTGCCTTTCCGGCTGCATGACGGATGTGGAACACGTGCTTTGCAAGCGCGTCAATTCCCTCTCCCCCTTCGGTCCTGCCGTTATGGAAGAACAAGGCGTCGGCCTCACCGTCGAGCAGTTTGAAGAGGGCTGCAAGAACGGCACGCTCGCGGGCCATGTCGGCTTTGCAGAGTCCGTCGGTATGATCGGCGAAGCGCTCGGCTTCGAGATCGACCGTTTCGAGCAGCAGATGAAACCGATCGTCACGACCGTCGACCGCAAATCCCCCTATGGCTTTGCGAAAGCGGGCGACGTCGCGGGCGTCAACATGACCGGTCAGGGCTATATCGGCGACAAGGTCATGATCGACATGATCCATCCGCAGCAGATCGAGCCGGAACTCGAAGGCACCTACACCGGCGACTATATCACGCTTACCGGCACGCCGAATGTCAATATGCAGATCAAGCCCGAGGTCAACGGCGGCATCGGCACGATTGCTATGTGCGTCAACATGATCCCGCACGTTCTGAACGCTACCCCGGGTCTCAAGACGATGATCGACCTGCCCGTTCCGCACGCGATCATGGGCGATATGCGCAACTATCTGAATAAATAAGGAGTTTCATATGGCAAAGAAAAACGATTGGGTACAGGTCCATATCAACGTTCTGAAGCCCGAGGAGCGCGCGACGAATATCCCGGAGGATACGCGTCACGTTCCGCTCGAAATGTGGGTCAA
>JAEEGF010694465.1_pt1 | contig 16555 bp, 16 predicted proteins | sample 9134171 | NCBI WGS metagenome assembly JAEEGF01 (sample SAMN16246542, study PRJNA631951) | gut metagenome | biome: gut microbiome; feature: rumen; material: AP-attached | host: Bos | place: Iran: Karaj | collected 2018-10
CGAGAGCTCTGGTCATGGATCCGGAGGTCTTGCTTTTTGATGAGCCGACTTCCGCCCTTGATCCGACGATGGTCTCCGAAGTTGAGAACACGATCCGCTGGCTGCATGAAAACGGCACGACGATGATCATTGTCACCCATGACATGAAGTTTGCCCGCAATGTTTCCAGCAAGATCTTCTATATCGATGAGGGTGAAATTTTTGAAGAAGGCACACCGGAAGAGATCTTTGATCATCCGAAGCGTTCCAAGACCAAAGCTTTCGTTTCTAATCAGAAAGTACTGGAACTCTATCTTGAGGGAACACATTACGATCTTGAAGCACTGGATAATTCGATCCAGACCTACGCCGCTTCCTTAAAGCTCGATAAGAATCTTCTGAACAATATTATTTCCGTATATGAAGAGCTGATCATTCAGACGGTGCTGACGCACAAGAAGGATGCCCAGGTCAGATTCACGCTTTTCTATGATGAAAATGCGATCGATTATACGGTCAAATATAACGGCGAGAGCTATGATCCGATGGGTGAAAGCACGCTGGCGATGATGATCTTCAGAAATGAGACCGGCAATTATTCATATCAGTATCACAAGAATTCGCAGCTGCCGAATTCACTGAAGTTCAGATCGAATACGCACTGATAATGATAGAGACAATCCTAGGCAGATCATTACCGCTCAGTAATGTTTTTTAGGGACTATAATTAAAGAAATGAATGAACAGCAGAAGTCATTGAATAAGACAGGTATTATCACGGTATTGCTGAACACGGTTCTGTGTCTGAGCAAGTTTTTTGCCGCCTGCAGATCCTCTTCACTTTCCATCCTGTCGGATGCCTTCAACAATCTTTCCGATATCGGCAATGCCCTGCTGATCCTGGCGGGCTACTATCTCACCAGCAAACCCGCTGATGAGAAACACCCTTATGGTCATGGACGCTTTGAATATATGATGTCACAAGCCATTTCGCTGATGATCATCAGTGTGGGCTTTAATCTGTTTACTTCAAGTATTGCCCGTTTAAGAGATCCTAAACCATTAAGCAGAGAACCTTTCATCATTCCGATCCTGCTTCTGGCGATCATGATCAAACTGTTCATGGCTTTCTATTTTGATCGCATCTATAAAAAGACGAAAGTTTCGACGATGGAAGTGCAGAAAGTTGATTCCTTAAGTGATGTAACCCAGACACTTATCGTCTTATTGGCTTATGTCTTCAGCCCTTTGACTACCTTCCCGCTTGATGCCCTGATTGGTCTGTGTCTTTCTTTCTTCATCATCTACAACGGCATCAGGATCTTAGTCAAAAATTCATCAACACTTTTGGGTGAGAAGGTTGATGAAAGCTTATATGAAAAGATCGAGGATATCCTGAACAAGGCCGAAGGGATAAAAGGTCATCACGATCTGCGTTTACACAGTTATGGCCAGAAGATCTATGGCAGCTGCGATGTGGAGATCAATGAGAAACTGACGCTCAAGAAAGTTCATGATCAGCTGGAAGTCATTGAATTGAAAGTGAAGGAGGAAACAGGGACAGAACTCAGCCTGCATCCTGATCCTTACACCGAAAACAAGAAGATCCTGAACTATAAACAGGAAGTCAAAGCCTATCTCGATCAGCATGATGTCGCTTTCCACGACTTCCATTACAACAGAGAACTCAATACCTATTTTCTGGATATCATCATTCCCTATAAGCGGAAGGATGATGAAGAAAAGATCAGATCAGGGATCGAAGAAATATTGAAAGGTCAGAAAGTCAGGATCGAAACGGACAGAAATTAAGACGGTTCAGATACACTATTATGCATGACCGATAAAGATCACTCGTCTGATCGGTCTGAACAATATTTAAGATAAAAAAATCTGCCTCACAGTTGTGAGACAGTTTTTATATCTGATCATTATCTAATCAGCTTAAACAAACGATCTGTCGATCGTGATCACGCATCTGTAGTCCGGATCGATCTCGTTTACTTTGGCGCTGATCTGTTTTTTCAGCTGCTCAGGACTGATCTTTTCTTCGGCAGGGATCAGGACATCAAAGACCAGATTGGAATGGGTGTTGCCTTTGACCATGCGAAAGTCATGGATGTTGTAGGCGGCATTTATTTCTCTGACTTTGGTTTTTACTTTTTCCTTCGTGATATTGACCAGTTCATCATGGGTATCGATCGGATCCATATGGATAGTGGTTAGGATATGATATTTCTCCAGGATCTCACTTTCGATATTATCGATCATATCATGCGTATCCATGATCGGTATGAAAGCATCCACTTCGGCGTGTAAAGACATGAAACGATGAGAAGGACCATAATCGTGCATGATCAGATCATGGATACCTAAGACGGCATCGTGCTTCATGATGTCGTTTTCGATCTGCCTGATCAGTTCTTTATCCGGTGCCTTGCCTAAGATCGTGTCGAGCACATCTTTGAAGATCCCGATGCCGGCTTTTAAGACGAACAGGGAAACGAAGAGGCCGACATAGGCATCGATATTGATACCGCTGAAACGATAAAACAGCATCGAGATAAAAGTCGCCAGGGTCATCAGCGAATCGCTGCGTGAATCCTGACTTGCGGCCTTAAGCGTTTGAGAATCTATCGCCGCCGCGGCTTTAGAGTTCATATAGGCCATAAGCAGTTTGATGGCGATCGAGATGATCAGCACCAGCAGGGTGGAATAAGTGAAATTGAGATCCTGCGGTCTGATGATCTTGAGCAGAGCTTCCTTGATCGCTTCGAAAGCGACTAACAGGATCAGGAATGAGACGATCAGGCCGGCCACATATTCCATCCTTCCATGACCATAAGGGTGATCGGCGTCGGGATGCTTATTGGAAAGTTTAAAGCCAAAGAAAGTCGCAAGGTTGGAGCTGACATCGGACAGGTTGTTCAAGGCATCGGCACGGATGGAGATCGAATTGCTGATAAAGGAGATGATCAGCTTCATGATGACCATCAGGATATTGCAGAAGATAGAGAACAGCGAAAAGACACTGCCGTATCTTTCCCGCACGGCGGGATCCTGAGTGTGCTGATGATCGCGGATAAAGGTCTTACAGAAAAGTTCAAACATATACTTATTTATTATTGATCAAAACAGAATTTATTTCCTGCCGAAATCATAGTCGGCATAGACATCGAGCGGTTCTTTATTTCTCTTTTTGCCGAAATACCAGAGCAGGAAGCAGGCCAGTGCTTCGAGCAAAACAGCTACGATACTGTTTTCGATGCCAAAGTCGATATCATAGGCAAAGGAGTTGACCGCATTGGCCGTATCGAGTCGGAAGATCGAATAGGGAAAGACAAGACCGCTGTTTGGTAAGCCCAGCAGGATCGACTGGGTGAAATTCCAGCCGGTATGGATCCCAAAGGCCATCCACAGCGAATCAAAATAAAAGACCGCCAGAGAGTACATGATGCCTGAAAGAGCCAGACTCAGCAATGCGAGACTGTTGATGCCGGGATTGGTGGCATGCATCAGAGCAAAGATCAGCGCGTTGCCGATGATCGCGACCCATTTGCTGCGATAGCCTTTCTTGAGGGTCTGGAAATAGAAGGCCCGGTCGACCAGTTCTTCGCTGGATGACTGCACAAAGACCGCGAAAAGCAGCAGCAGGAAAGCCAAAGGGTCGAAGCTGTCAAAAGAGAGATGGATATCCTTATTGATCATTGCCACCAGTGCGCAGAAGAAATTCATGCCAAAGCCGATCAGCAGGCCGATCAGCAGGTATTTTACTGTATTGCCGGATGGTTTGCTGCCGATCGCTTTCAGGATCGGCCGGCGATGTCTGAATATCGACATGTGCAATATCATCACGACCCAGACGCCGATCGTTCCGATGTACATCGTGAATGTAGTGCCCAGCGGCGAAGTCCAGCCGACAGCATTCTGCAGTATATCTGCAAACGCCATACCGGGTATCTGACCGGCCAAGACCAGCATAAAGGAGATCAGACCGACGATAAAAAGCTCATCATACCAGCGGAAACGTTCCGTATAAATCTTCTGCAGTAATTCTTTCATGACAGATCTCCTCTTTAAATATTATTATTTCTATTATACAGAGTTGTGTTAATCATAATTCAATAATCGATCTGTACCTGTGGCTATTTAAACTGAATCAGGACCATCCACCCGGATTCTCATAAAATTTTTTCAGGTTGGGCCAAAACAGATATAATTGTGATAAAGAGGTGCTATGTATGAAACAATATTTAGATCTGTGCCGTGATGTTCTGGAAAACGGCGAGAAAAGAGGAGACCGCACCGGTACAGGAACGATCTCCAAATTCGGTTATCAGATGCGGGTCAACCTGGAAGACGGTTTTCCTTTACTGACGACCAAAAAAGTTTTTTACCGCGGTATCTTTGAAGAACTGTTCTGGTTCCTGAAGGGTGAGACCAATATCCGGCCGCTGGCGTTAAAAAACGTGAAGATCTGGAATGACTGGCCTTATGCAAAATATAAGAATTCAGCTGAATACAAGGGTGAAACAATGGAAGAATTCATCCAGAAGATCTGTGATGATGAGGCCTTTGCGGATAAATGGGGCGATCTTGGTCCTGTCTATGGCAAACAATGGCGTGACTTTGACGGCAGCGGTGTCGATCAGATCACGCAGCTGATCGAGAATCTCAAGAATGATCCGTATTCCCGCAGACATCTGGTGGTGGCTTTCAATCCCGCGCAGGTCGATCAGATGGCCTTGCCGCCTTGTCATGCCTTCTTCCAGTTCTATGTCTCAGCCGATAAGAAGAAACTCTCCTGCCAGCTGTATCAGCGTTCGGCCGATCTGTTTTTAGGCGTGCCTTTCAATATCGCTTCCTATTCATTGCTGCTTGCGATGGTCGCCCAGGTCTGCGGCTATCAGCCATATGAGTTCATTCACACTTTCGGTGATGCACATATCTATCTCGATCATATCGAACAGATCAAGGAACAGCTTTCAAGGCAGCCAAGACCTTTGCCTAAGCTCTGGCTCAATCCTGAAATAAATAACATCTTCGATTTCACGATCGATGATGTCAAGGTCCTGGACTATGACCCATGGCCGGCCATCAAGGGAAAGGTGTCGGTATGATCTCCTTTTCAGTCGCAATGGAACCCGACAAGGGCATCGGCATCAGAGGATCGCTGCCCTGGCATCTCAAAGACGAACTGAAACTTTTCAAGCAGAATACGCTTTATAAACATATCCTGATGGGCCAGACGACTTATGACAATCTACCAAGAAAACTGGTCGACCGTTATATCACTGTCGTTTCGATCGATCCGGAATACAAGGCTGAAGATGTCGAAGTGGAAAACGATCTGATCGCTTTTCTTGAAAAACATCAGGATGATGAAACGGAATACATCATCTGCGGCGGCGCTTCGATCTACCGTCAGGCTTATCCTTACTGCAGGAAAGCTTATGTCTCTTTTGTCAAAGATCATTATGAGACGGATACCCGTTTTGACTGTTTTGATCTCAATGACTGGAATATCATCAGGGAAGTCGATTATCCTGATTTCATCTATCGGGAACTGGAGCGTAAGACATGTTCAAAGTAATGTGCAGTTTCCCTTTAACGGAAGAAGACTTAACAGAACTGGAAAGCGTATCGAAGGAGTATCGGTTTGTTTTTGAAAAAGAAACAGATGCCGATATCATTCTTGGCAATGTACCGGCTGCAACTTTGAAAGATTATCCTGATCTCAAGTGGTTTCAATCCTGCGCAGTCGGGATCGACAGCTATATCAGAAAAGGTGTCCTGAATGATGGTGTCATTCTGACCAATGCGGTCGCCGTACACACTAAGCCGGTAGCCGAACACACTCTGGCTCTGATCCTTGAGCTGACCAAGAAACTTTATCGCTATCGCGATGATCAGGGCCGGCATCTCTGGGTAAACGAAGGTCTGGTCAAAGAGTATGGGGATATGAAAGTCTGTATCGTCGGTTTCGGGAATATCGGCAATTCTCTGGCCAGGATGTTAAAGGCGCTGGGCATGTATACGATCGGGGTCAAACGCAGAATGATCGAAAAGCCTGAATACCTGGATGAGCTTTATACGGATAAAGACCTCATCAAGGCGATAAGCGATGTCGATGTCGTCGTGACGATCCTGCCGGGAAACAGCGAGAATGCCGGTCTTTTCACGCTTGATACTTTCAGGGCGATGAGGCCGGATACGATCATGGTCAATGTCGGCCGTGGCAATCTCTACAGCGAAGAAACGCTTAAGGAAGTGCTGGATAAAAAGATCATTGCGGCAATTGCCTCGGATGTCTTTCTGAAAGAACCGCTTGATGGAAATTCGCCGTTATGGGATCATCGTGATCTGGTCATAACTCCGCATGTCGCCGGCGGTTATCATACTAAGAGTTCAAAAAAAGCTTTTGTAAAACTGTGCAAAGAGAATCTTTTAAGATTCATCAATAATGAAGAACTGAAAAACGTGGTCTCGCAAAGAGAGGACTGACGTTTAAAGAAGGAGAAGACAATGAAGATCACAACTTTCAATCCGCAGATCATCACCAAGAACGGCGAAAAGATCAAAGAGCTTTTTGAAGAACTTGGTTTTGAAGTGCGTCACGACCGCAAGGAGATCGGTTCTCTGGATCTTGAAGGTCTGCGTTTCAAGGATGAAAACGGCTCATACCTCGATATCGTCAAAGCTCAGGAGGAATTGCCTTTAGAACACGATCTGACCGCGATCAGGATGAATGTCGATGATTATGATCAGGCATATGAACTTCTGAAAGCTCATGGCTTTGAAAATTTTTATGGCGATCACTTTGTCGATTCACCATCAGCCAGATCGGCCATGATGATCTCACCCGGCGGGCTGATGATCAATCTTGTTTATCACAAGAAGGAGAAATGAGATCATGGAAAAAACAGCAGCAAAAACTGAATGAGATCTGTAAGCTTGAAGAAGACAAACTGGAAGCGGCATCAGGCGGCGGACCGCTTTCTCCCGGCCCTCATCCCCGTCCTCCGATCAAGACTAAGAGCAATGCCGTCTGCGAGAAATGCGGAAGAAAGATTCCCTTTATTTCCGGCAAGCAGGTAGAAGGCAGGGGTCTTGTATATGTTGTCTATTGCTCTGCCTGCAATCTGCATTGGATCTACGAGGAAGTTGCGGAGTTTGCGCAACTCAAATATGTTTATCTGGAACGCGATCCGAACAATGAGGATCTGTTCCATATCATCCCCAAACCGTTCTGATCGGGACATATAAGCTAATATCTGCAAGACACTGATTCATTCAGTGTTTTCTTTTAGTATCATTAAAGTAGAAAAGAAAAGGGGAATGACATGAATATCATCGTGTGTATCAAACAGGTCCCCGGGACCAGTAATGTGAATATCGATCCCAAGACGGGAACCCTGATCAGGGATGGGGCAGCTGCCAAGATGAATCCCTATGATCTCTTTGCCCTAGAAATGGGACTCAAGCTGAGAGAAGAATACGGCGGCAGTTTAAGAGTGGTCTCCATGGGACCAAACAGTGCCTTGCAGGTAATAAGAGAAGCTGTCTATATGGGGGCTGATGGCGGAGTGCTGATCTCTGACCGCAAATTTGGCGGTGCGGATGTCCTGGCGACTTCCTATACGCTGTGCAGCGGCATCAAAGCACTTGGCGACTATGATCTGATCCTGACGGGCAAGCAGACGACCGATGGTGATACGGCACAGGTCGGCTCCGAGCTGGCCGAACATCTTGGCATTCCGCACGTAGCCTATGTGCGCAGCCTCAAAGTAAAAGATGATCGTCTTGAGTATGTGTCAAATCTTGATGAGATGGTCGTTCACGGTCTGATAGAGATGCCTTGTCTGGTCTGTGCCGATGGTGAGATCAATACGCCGCGCTTGCCGTCTTTCAAAAGGAAAGTCGAATTTGAAGACTGCAGCGAACTGATCCGCGTCATTACTTTCGATGATGTCGAGGACAAGGATGAGAATCACTACGGTCTCAAGGGTTCACCGACACAGGTCGAAAAGATCTTTGAACCGGATAAGAATAAAGACAAACAGATGATCAGTGATGGTGATCTGGCACTAGAGACCTTTAAGATACTGAAGTCTCGCAAATTCATATAGAGGTGGATCATGGGCTTAATAATAAATCATAATCTGGTAAACGATGAAACAGGAAAACAGCTGGAAAAACTGTGTCCTTTTGGAGCGATCCATTACAGCGAAGGAAAGCTTGAGATCGATGCTGCGTGCCGTTTATGCAGAATGTGCGTGCGCAAGGGTCCGGAAGGAGTCATAACCTTTAAAGAGGATGAAAAGGTTCTGATAAATAAAGATGATTATAAAGGCATCTGTGTCTATGCAGACAGTGAAGGCGGCAAGATCCATAATGTGACTTTTGAACTGATCGGCAAGGCCAGACAATTGGCTGAAGTCATCGATCATCCGGTCTACGGCTTACTGATCGGCAATGACTGCAGGAAAAACGTCGAAGAACTGTTAGGCTATGGCGTCGATGAAGTCTTCGTCTATGAAAATGAAAAGCTGCAGGATTTTGATATTGAAAGATATGCGAACTGCTTTGCGGATTTTATTAATCAGAAAAAACCTTCAACGATCTTGGTAGGTGCAACAAATGTCGGACGCTGTCTGGCACCAAGAGTTGCGGCAAGATTCCATACCGGTCTTACGGCTGACTGCACAAGACTCGAGATGAAGGAAAACAGCGATCTCGTTCAGATCAGACCGGCTTTCGGCGGAAACATCATGGCGCAGATCATCAATCCGAATAACCGCCCGCAGTTTGCGACGGTGCGCTACAAGATCTTTGATGCGCCAGCCAAAGTCAAGGATCCAAGCGGGAAGGCATCCTATATGGATGTCAAGGAAGAATGGCTGAAGAGTCACAATCAGATCATCGAGATCACAAAGAAGCCTAAACAGCTGGATATCGCCGATGTCGATGTGATCGTCGCTGTAGGCCGCGGTTTAAAATCAAAGGATGATCTGATGATGGTGAAGGAACTCGCGGATGAATTAGGCGGAACCGTTGCCTGTTCAAGACCGATGGTCGAAGCCGGGATCTTTGATGCCAAGCATCAGATCGGTCTGAGCGGCAAAACCGTCAAACCGAAGCTGATCATCACTTTAGGCATTTCCGGAGCGATCCAGTTCACAGCCGGGATGTCGAGTGCCGATATGATCATTGCGATCAATTCAGATCCGCATGCGCAGATCTTTGATGTGGCCAACTATGGCATCGTTGGCGATATGTATGAGATAGTTCCAAAACTGATCTCGATGATAAGGGAGGACAGAACGAATGTATAAGAAAGTCGATCAGCGTGATGTCGATTATATAGGATCCTTTATACCAAAAGAGCGTCTTGTTTCCTTTGATGAGATCTCGCAGGATTACGCGCATGATGAGCTTGGCGGCATTGAGAAAAAACCGGATATCCTCGTTTATGTCTTAAGCACTGAAGAAGTATCAAAGATCATGAAGTACGCCTATGAAAACAACATCGCCGTCGTTGCCAGAGGCTCAGGTACTGATCTTGTCGGAGCGGCCGTGGCTTTGCAGGGTGGCATCATGATCTGTACGAAGCTGATGAACAGGATCATTGAACTTGATGAAGCCAATCTAACCGTAACTGTCGAACCGGGTGTACTGCTGATGGAGCTGCAGGCCTATGTCGAAGAAAGAGATTATTTCTATCCGCCTGATCCGGGTGAGAAATCCGCAACGATCGGCGGCAACATCTCGACGAATGCCGGCGGCATGCGGGCGGTGAAATACGGGGTGACCAGAGACTATGTCAGAGGACTGACGGTAGTGCTGCCTGATGGTTCGATCGAAAAACTCGGCGGCAAGGTCGTCAAGAATTCTTCAGGCTATGACCTGAAGGATCTGATCATCGGTTCGGAAGGCACCCTGTGCATCATCACCGAAGCGATCCTGAAACTTATTCCTAAACCTTTATATTCGGTATCGATGCTGCTGCCTTTCCTGAGCATGGAAAAGGCCATCGAAACCGTACCGGATATCATAAAGTCCAAGGCTTCCCTGACCGCCATCGAATACATGTCTTTAGATACGATCATTTCTGCCGAACAGTTTTTAGGCAAGAAATTTCCCGATACCAATTATGAAGCCTACATCCTGCTGACTTTTGACGGCAACAACATGGATGAGATCGAAGATGAGTACACGAAAGTCGCTTCCCTGTGCATCGAACACGGAGCGATCGACGGCTACTTTGTCGATACGGATGAAAGAAAGAAATCCGTCTGGAGCGCCCGCGGTGCTTTCCTGGAGGCGATCAAGGCTTCGACTGATCTGATGGATGAATGCGATGTCGTCGTTCCCAAAAGCAAGGTCGCTGATTTCATCAAGTATACCCACGAGACAGGGAAGAAAGTCGGTCTGCGCATCCCTTCCTTCGGTCATGCGGGTGACGGCAATCTGCACGTCTATCTGTGCAAGGATTCCATGGCCGAAGAGACCTGGCAGTTAAAAAGTGAGCAGGCCTTTGCGCTGCTGTATGAAAAAGCCAGAGAATATGGCGGCATGGTCTCGGGGGAACATGGCATCGGCTATGCGAAGAAGTTCTATCTGAAAAAACAGGTCGGAGATAGGCAGATCGCTATCATGAAAGGGATCAAGAAAGTCTTCGATCCAAACGATATCCTCAACCCGGGCAAAGTAATTTAAACAGGAGATGTGATCATCTCCTTTTAAATAAAATATAAAAAGAATAGAGGTTTTTTTGTTATATCATAAAGATATGAAAGATTATCAGAAAATGACAGATGATATCGCTTTGCCTTGCTGCATCCTTGAGGTCGAACGGCTGAAAGACGGCAAATGCGGAGATATCCATATCGTCTGTGCCAATGAAAACTATAAAAAGACCATGGGGCCAAAGTACTATGACGGCATGTATTATCAGGAACTGGTCCCCAAAGATGCCAAATTTGAAGAATTCTGTTTTGAAGCAGCCTATAAGAAAAAGCGCATGCACGCTTATGTCGAGACAAAGGCTTTGAACTGCTGGACTGATCAGCAGGCCATCCCGCTGGAAGGCGATGATGATGAGGATCTGGCTTATCTGCTTTATCTTTTTGAATTCACTCCATACCCTGATCCCAGCCGCATGGCGAGTGTTTCTGTCAATACGGCCGCGACCGTTATCAGATGCTGCATCTCGCTGATGGGTTCACAGGATTTTGAAAAGAGTATCCATGCGGTGCTCGAAGATATACGCAAGGCGACCGGAGCCTATTCCTGCCGGATCATGCTGGTGGATGATCTCAAGAAGGAAGCTGTCACTTTTGCGGAGGTCGTTGATGAAGGCCAGACTTTAAGCGGGGTCAGACATTCGGAGATCTCCTACGATATCGTTAAGACCTGGCCAAGCGTGATCGGCGTTTCCAACTGTGTCATCATCCAGAACGAGAACGACTTTGAAGAGATCGCCAAATACTCACCGGAATGGGTGGAATCCATGAAATCAAGTCCGCTCCGCTCACTGGTGCTGATCCCTTTGCGTCGTGACAATAAAGTCATCGGCTATCTCTATGTCGTGAATTACGATACGGATCGGACTGCCGATGTCAAGGAACTTGTCGAACTGATGTCGTTCTTCCTGGGCTCGGAGATCGCAGTCCATCAGCTGGTCGAGCGGCTGGAAGATCTTTCCAAGACTGATATCCTGACCGGTATCAACAACCGCCATGCGATGGAGAAGTATCTCGATGAACTGATCGACAACCGTTTCCTGCCTTTCGGTGTGGTCATGATGGATCTCAACGGTCTCAAGCAGATCAACGATGAATCAGGCCATCTCAAGGGTGATGAATATATCATCAGAAGTGTCGATGCGATGAAAGGTGTCTTTGGCATAACCAATCTCTATCGTATCGGCGGTGATGAATTCGTCGTCATCCTCAATAACGTCACTAAGAGCGAATTTGAAAAACTGGTCGCAGACATGCAGAAAAGAGAAAAGGAAGACGAACAGATCTCGATCTCTGTCGGCTCTTTCTGGGTCGATGCCAAGACGACGGCCAGAGATGTCCTGAACGTTGTCGATGCGGATATGTATGCCGACAAGCGTCGCTTCTATATCGATCATCCGCAATATGACCGCCGCAATAAAAACAATGACGATAAGTGATCACTGAAACTGACTGACCACATGAAGAATTTCTACTTTGATCTGTGTTCAATACCGGTATACCTGCTGATCCTGTATACCTACTTCTCACGGAAGATCGCCCGCTTCTCGGCTTTTAAGATGTTCTACATCATGAACGTCACATCTTTGATCTGTGCGATCCTTGATATCGTGATGGAGTTTCTGGTCAATCCTTTGCCATTGAGCCAGAGCGAAGTGATCCTGGCCTATATCGTCTCTTTCAGCTATAAGCTGCTGCGCAATGCCGGCATGGTCATCTATCTCATCTTCATCTTTACGATCACCAAGACGGATTATCTGATCAGGACAAAGCTCGGCCGCTTCCTTTTATGGACACCTAACGCGATCGTCAGTGTGATGCTGCTTACGAACTTCTTTACCGGTTCGGTCTTTACAGTAACGATAAATGAAGGCTATAACCGCGGACCGCTGCTGATCTTTTTCTATGTGGTAGCTATGCTTTATGGCATCGCCGGCATGATCTATTGCCTGTATTGCCGCAAGTTCATGGATCAGAAACAGTTTATCGCTCTCATTTCAGTATATGTACTGACCTTTATAGCGGTCGGCATTCAGATGGTGAAGCCGATGCTGATGGTCGAGATGTTCTCAACGGCGATCGGTCTTCTGATCGTCATGCTGATGGTCATGAGACCGGAAGAGAATATCGACTCAAGAGTCGGTGTGCTCAATTACAATACATTCCAGCGTTCACTTCACAACACACTGATCTCCAAAGACAGGATCATTCTTTCTGTCATCCATATGAACTATGCCAATGAGAACAGGATCTATCTCGGTGATGATGAATACTATGTCTATGTGTCAGAGGCTCTGGAAGGAATGCGCAGTTTCTTTACGGAACTGGGCACGGCCTACGAAGTCTTCTATGAACACCCCGACAATCTCTATCTCTTTTTTTCCGGGAGAGAAAAAGATGCGGAGACCCTGTTGAGATCATGCGTCAACTTCACAAATGACTACCTGAAAAACAAACTTAAGGTCGACAAGTGGCTTGATGTCCAGACCTGTCTGATAAAAATACCTGAGGATCTTTCGGATGAAGACGAGATCCTTAACCTCTGCCACCGCTTCACCAATTTCGTGCCTTATTCACAGAAACTGGTCAAAGCATCCGATATCGTCAAACTGCGTGATTTCGAGATCCACAACAACATCGTCGATATCCTGGATCACGCGATCAATGAAGACGGCCTGCAGATGTATTATCAGCCTATCTACAACGTGAAAGAACACAAATTCTGCTCAGCTGAAGCTTTAGCCAGGATCATAGACAGGAATTTCGGACTCATTCCGCCTGATATCTTCATTCCGGCATCCGAAAGAAACGGCATGATCATTCCTTTGGGCTACAAGATCGTGGAAACGGTGTTCCGTTTCATCTCTGAACATGATCTGCATAAGCTCGGCCTGTCCTGGATCGATATCAATCTTTCGGTCGCCCAATGTCTGCAGCAGGATTTCCCGGATACAGTTCTGGAACTGCAGAAGAAATATAATGTTCATCCGGATCAGGTCAATTTCGAGATCACGGAATCTCTGACCGGCTCGATGAGTACGATCATGGAAAGGAATCTGACCAAACTTTCCGAAATGGGCTATACTCTTTCGCTCGATGACTATGGTACCGGATACTCGAATATCCAGCGGGTGCGCAGATTGCCGCTGAACATCATCAAGATCGATAAGAGCCTGGTCGATGACATCTTTACGGATGAAGGAAACGTGATCATCAAGAATACCGTCATGATGTTCCAGGGCATCAATAAAAAACTGGTCGTCGAAGGGGCAGAGACACAGAATGCGGTAAATATGCTCAAGCAGCTTTCCTGTGAATATATCCAGGGCTACTATTACTCAAAACCGCTGCCGGAAGACGAGTTCATATCTTTCATCAAAGAAAACAATCATCTCAGCATATAGGGAGGATATAACAACATGAATACACAGCGCTTAGTAGAATGGACATTGTTTGTTTTATCGGGATTTCTTCTGGTCTATCTTTTTAATTGCCTGATTTTTAAAAACACGAACATCTGGCTTAAGATCATCATTCTCATCATAAAAGCTTCAGCGGCTTCGGCCCTGGCTTTTTTACTGATTGCCTATGCTTCACCTTTCTTATGGAAGTATGGCGATCTGCTGGCCGGACTTTATGTCGCCTTGCTGGGGGACTGCCTTTGCGATCTGATCATGATCTTTGTTTCAGTTTTTTCAAAAGGCGGATCCATGAAGCTCAGGCTTGCCATCTCGATCATCGCCACGCTGTCTATCTTTCTGTATGGCACGATCAATTCACAGAACATCAGACAGAAGGAGCTGAGCTATACCAGCAGCAAGCTTAAAAACAGACATCGCTTTGTCTTCTTTTCCGATCTGCACTATGGTTCAGCGCAAGGCCAGAAGACTGTTGAAGAAGCGCTGGCGCGGATCAATGCTCAGAAGCCGGAATTTGTTCTGCTGGGCGGAGATATCACTGACGAACACACTACTAAGCAGCAGATGGAATGGCTCTTTAATCAGATTGGCGCTTTGGACGCCCCGGTCTATTACATTTATGGCAATCATGACCGGCAGATACGCGGTGATTACCTGGGAGGCAGGAAATACACGGAGCAGGAACTTGAGGATGCCATTGTGAATAATGACATAACGATCCTGAAAGATAATCACGTCATCCTTGATGATGTTGCGATCCTGGGCAGAGAAGATGAATCAAATGAAGGACGCCTGCCTTTGGATAAGCTCAGTAAAGTTCCTTCAGAAGAATATCTGATCTGTGTCGATCACTCTCCATATCACAATGACGAGATCGCCGCCATGAAAGCCGATCTGCAGCTGTCAGGCCATACGCATGCCGGACAGTTCATCCCTTTGCGCCTAGTTTATACGCTGGCGAAACTCAACGTGGTAGGTGAGTATAAGATCAATGATACGATTCTCTATGTCAGTCCGGGTATCACCGGCTGGTACTATCCTTTCCGGAATGAGTCAGTGTGCGAATATGAGCTGATCGATCTGATACCGGAATAATTAAAAATATCAAAATAAAAAATATAAACGGCGGGAATGATTCCCGCCGTGATGTTATCTATAGAAAGAGTGAATAGGCAATAAGCAGCTGCCCGAGATAGTACAGGAAGATATTGGCCTTCCGCAGTGAATACTTCGTTGTACCGGAAAAGGTATTGAAGATCAGGATGACATCGGAAGCTGTAAACAGAATGGCACCGATGCAGTAGACCAGTCTTCTTTTGCCTGGCATGAAGATAGCCATGCCGATCGCGAGTGCACACATGATGAAGACGGCACCCAGATAGAAGATACCGAAGATCTTGAAGGCTTTCTTGATCTCCATTGTCTTGAAGATATATCCAAGCAAGGCAGCGGCAGCCAATGCTCCGGCAATGATGCAATACCATACCCAGACATGTCTTGCCTGTTTTAGCAGTCCATAGAGATAAAACAGATGTCCGATCAGGAAGAAGAGGATACCGACCAAGAAGATCTTCTGTCCCTGTTTGGCAAAGACGAAGCGCAGGTTGAGCAGGATATCACCGATCAGGCCGAAGATCAGTCCATAATAGAAGATCTTATTGAAGATGTTGTTGACTCTGGTATAGGCCAGATAGCCCATGATCACAAACATCAAGGAGGCCAGTCCTTTCAGTATTACAGCCAGGACATATTTCTGTTCGTGTTCAGCTTTTAAGAAGAAGCCAGCCAGCAGCAGACACAGGATCATCAGGATTAGCAGTGTTGTGTTCATTTGTGTTACCTCGCTATATCGTTAATCAATAAAATGAATGCGGCTTTCATCAAAGCGATCCTGCTGTTTTCTTTCTTCAGCCGGATAGCCATACGGGAAGATCGCATAAGCTCTTAAACCTTCCGGCATATCAAGAATTTTTTCGACCATTTTCATGCGGTCTTCTAATGGAGCGATACCCAGCCATACTCCGCCAAGCCCCTGGGCATCAGTTTCAAGCCACAGGTTTTCCATGGCAATGGCCAGATCGATTGGCGCATAAGCTTCGATCCAGCAATCAGTGCGATAGGCAGAGACAATAGCGATCGGCGCATCCTTGGTGCAGCCGGCATATTGCGATACCTTGGAGAGTTCCTCGAGGATCTTTCTGTCGCTGATGACATAGAATTCCCAGGGCTGCTGATTGCCGGCCGATGGTGCCTGCATCGCTGCTCTTAAGATCGCCATGGTCTTTTCTTTTTCGACGGGTCGGTTTTGATATTTGCGGATACTGACGCGATGATAGATGTCCTGCATCATTTAGTCCTCTTTGATGATATAGGCATCAACGATCCTGCCGATATAGGCGGTGTGGTAGTTGC
>JAEEGF012343865.1_pt1 | contig 16555 bp, 12 predicted proteins | sample 9134171 | NCBI WGS metagenome assembly JAEEGF01 (sample SAMN16246542, study PRJNA631951) | gut metagenome | biome: gut microbiome; feature: rumen; material: AP-attached | host: Bos | place: Iran: Karaj | collected 2018-10
CAGGTCCTATAGCTCAGTTGGTCAGAGCACCTGACTCATAATCAGGGAGTCCTTGGTTCAAGCCCAAGTGGGACCACAATAAAATCCGATAACTATTTGATTTTCAGTAGTTATCGGATTTTTTGTTTGTAAAAATTCTCCACTTTTTCCCCACTTGTTTCTGTTTTATTAGCGACTCATTAGTGTCCCAATTTTAACGGGACACTAATGATCCATTATAGGAAAAGGTCGTCCAACGTGATTTGCTGGTTGACGTCCTTGGCGTGTTCGTTGGCTTTTACACCCTGGGTTGTCACCATCACCAGCTGAATGGAATGTGTCTTTGTGTGCTGCTTACTATTGAGGAATGCATAGATTTTTGCGCCCAGTTCTTTCTCGTACTGTCGGTCAATGGTGTACTCATGCTCGCTGAACTTCATCTCACAGAGATAATCGGTGCGCTCTCCTTTCCACTCTAAAACAAGGTCGATCTGGGATATGTCCCCATCTGGAGCTGCGCCTTTCCAGCAATAGTTGCGGTTGATAGTGGCGATGCGCAGCTTTTCCTTCATCTGCGGCAGATGTTCGATGCAGAGGATTTCAAAAGTGTTACCGGCCCATGAGTAGAATGTGGGGGTGCGTTGCAAGGTTCGCCAATTTCCTGCGTCAGTGCCCTTGCCATTGATGAAATGCAAATAGAACATAGAGAAGAAGTCCTTCAGCTGATATACCGTTTCCACGCGTTCCTTGCCATAACGGGGATACTCTCGGGTGATGCCAGATTCGTGAAGGTTGTCAAGGATTTTGCTGAACGTGCCACCGAGTTCTATTCCCACAGCACTGGCCAACTCCTTGCGTGTCATGCCGTAGAACTTAGACCCAAGAGCTTTAACGATATCCAAGTAACGCTCCGACGTAGCATACAGCCCTGTATATACATCCCTGAACTCTTGATTGATTTTCTCGTCCTTGAAAAAGAAATCATCGATGTTCTCCGATAGCGTTTTCTCGTTGTCCAATCTGTCAAGATAATAGGGTATGCCTCCAAAGGCCATGTATGCCACAGCTATTTCGTAACGTGACAGATGAAATCCATGGCTCTTGAAATATGTTTCACACTCTTTTAGTGTGAAAGGCAGCAAGCGGATGGTGCCCGTGAGTCGGCCATAAAGTCCGCCATAATCGCGTATAACATTGTCAAGCATCCAGCTAGTGGCAGAACCGCATACGACTAGTACGATGTTGCGTTGGCGGTCGGCCCATGAATTCCAGAAATAGCCCAGTTCAGCAATCATCTCCGATGACTGGGGACCAGCAAGCCAGGGTAGTTCGTCAAGAAATATGACGCGGCGTCTGGTGCGGACACCCTCAAGGTGCCTTCGGAGCAATCTGAAGGCCTCACGCCAGTTAGTGGGCCGTGGCGTGTCATCGGCCATGCCGCAATCCAGCAAACTCTCGTAGAAATGGTCAAGCTGTGTTTGCTTATACGATATTTCGTCGTTGGCCTTGATAAATGAACCGATGGCGCGGAAAGTGATTTTATTCTTATACACTTCCTCTACAAGGTAAGACTTGCCCACGCGGCGGCGGCCATAGATGGCCACAAACTCTGACTTTGAAGACCTCAATAACCGTTCAAGTTTCTTGATTTCTTCATTGCGACCTATAATGCTTTCATATGCCATATCAATGTTGCTTTTTGTTGTGCAAAGATACAGAGAATTTCTCAAAATACGAAAGAAAAATCAGCCATTTTCAAGTTTTTTTTTGAAAACGGCTGACTTTTCCGAAGGCAAAAAAGTCTTATTTACCTCATTTACAATGAATAGTGCATCAAACCATCGACAAGTCTATCTATAAAATGACCCTTATTTTAATCATGTCAACAGCGTTAAGGAATTAAAAAAAGAAGGCAGGCACTATCTTCTTCAGATAATGTCCGCTTGTTCTTTCGAGCTCTCCCAGTCAAGGTCGCCGGCATCATTAGGTCGGCAGTTATAAAAGGGATAATAGCGCTCTGTGATGGTCGGTGGCACATACTCTTCGCTTGCGCTCCGTACCATCAAAATTATATATTATATTGATACATGACCCATTTCCGCCCATCTTGTAGGGGCAGTCCTTCGGGTCAGTAATTTATACTATTTGTCTATATATAAGGTTTTGAGGGGAAATGAGATTGGCTATTTAAGAATAATTCTAACATGCGTTCTGCATTCTCTTCTTCGGTAACTTTTATATAGGACAAAAAAGCTTTTTCAGTCTTGTGACCAGTGATTCTCATAATCATCAGTGTTGGAAAGTTCCGCTTATACATATTTGTTGCAAAACTACGCCTTCCAGTATGGGCTACAACGCATTCCCACTTTTTAAAATGCATGGTGACTCGTGCTACTTTTTTGTCATTGCCTTTTTCAGTATGTGTTATTTCAACGTCATCCACAAGATTCGCAAGTTTGGCCACCTCTTTTAGAAATCGGTTGAAAGGTTGATTACTTATTGGTTTAGGGACATTGTAATTATATTTTTTAAGTATGGCCTCAACAGCAGGAAAAATTGGGATAATTACCTTTGTGTCTGTTTTACGCTGTTCTAATCTGAAACATTGACCTCCATTGCTCATAGGGTGAATATTCTCTTTCTTCAACTTTGGCAGATCACTATATCTACAACCTGTCCAGGCAAGCAAAATGAATTGGTCGCGCACGCGGTCCAGATAACTTGCATCAATCTGCATAGTGGCAATTGTTTCTAACTCTTCCTCGGTAAGGTATATATTATCAACCTCTTCAGTTAACCTAGGGCATTTTCTGGGCTCTATAAATTCGCATGTAATACGCTGACTCATCGGTAAAGCATTGATTGCTGCTTTTATATTTTTAACATGCTTTCCTATTGTATTTAACTTATAGCCTTGGCTGTATAAAAAATTAACAAATGATCCGTAGAAATCTTCATTTACGCTTGTAAGCTCAACATCTTTTAACTTTTGTGCTTTTAGGTAGGATTTTAGCACATTTTGGGTTTGACGATATTGAATGACAGTGCGCCCATCAACTGGTTTTTGAGTTTTGCGCACAGTCCTTGAGCCATTATTAGCAGAATCAATCAATTTTGAAAAGGCTTGAAGTATAGTTTTAACAGCAGCAGAAGGTTTTTCTTCTATTTTAGGGAAGTTAAACTCGTCTATTGTCTTCTTCAGCCAATCTTTTGCAATAATTTGCTTATTAGATTCTTGAAATTTAGATTGTATGTGTGATTTAAGTTTATTCAGTTTATCGAGCTTGCCTTGGAGTTCTTTTTGAATTTTCTTTTTTTCTGCGCTAAGTACTCTCCAATTAGGGACAATAATAGTTTGTTGCTCATCACTCCAATATTCTGAGGAAACATAAATGTTCATGTTCGCATATTGGTCAATCTTTCCATGTCTAAAGCGAATAAGAATTGCCTTTTGTGATGTTTCTTTATCAGTTTTTTCCGATAATCTCAATGTGATGGTAGCCATATATGTTAAATAAGAGAAATTGAAAATCAGTGCAAATTTAGTTATTATTTTATTTATAAAAAGAAAATTCCCCACTTTTTCCCCACTTATTTGAAAACAATGAAAAATAGAAATAAACATTCATAAAGAGCTCACATATTGTAATACACTGATTACTATTGTCTTTTACGCGTTATTTATTTCTTTGTGTAACCGAGCGTTTCCTTTTGTTTTCGGAAAAATGGGTCCAAGTGGGACCACAAAATAATATTCCAAGTAGTTTTTAATCAGCTACTTGGAATATTTGTTTTATAAGGACTAAAACATGTTCTATTTTCTACAATTGGAGTCAATCCACTCCAGTATGCAGTTGATGGCTTCGTTGGCAAAGGTTTCCTCAATGAGCTGGTACTCTGTGGGAGCACCTGTTTGGCAATGCTGAAATAGGTGGTTCACGCCCTCAATGGGAACAACTTTGTGCTTGCTGTTGACTAATCCCTTGTCAATAGCATCAAGGTTGGTAGCGCAATCAACCTGAGTATCTTTCGTGCCATTCAGTGCCAACACGGGACATTTGATCTTAGCCAAGTCACCTCTTATATCTAGCGTCAGAAAATGAAGCATATATGGAGTGGAACTAATCTTCAGCGCTTTGAGTAGATTATCCTTCAAATTCTCGGGCATCTCGGGCAATGTTACTTGCTCTGCACGAGTCCCTTTCATGATTTCATCAAGTCCGTTATCAAGGGCATTGCAATATGTAGTAATGATGTCTCCAGGGATTCCCATCGAATTGAATAACACTTCGTTCTGCTTGACGATGGTTTCTTTGCCCTTGACACTCATACCTGCTAGAGAAATGACAAAATCCACCTCCCCTTCGCTGGCCAACATCAAGGCAATCGTTCCTCCCTCGCTGTGACCTAAGACACCTACTTTGTTAAACTTGTTGCGCAGCCAGTGAATACCCTCGCGAGCATCACACTTGAAATGATAAGTCGTGAAGTCATAGAATGGGAATGTCGGATCATTATAACCGCGATCATCATAGCGCAACGTGGCAATGCCCTGGCGGGCTAAGGCATCGGCGAGAACCGCAAATGGTCGATGGTCAAACAACTCTTCATCACGGTCTTGCTGACCACTGCCCGTCACCATCAGTATGGCAGGAGTATCCTTTGTGCAGTTGGTGGGCAAAGTGAGTGTACCATGAAGCACAATATCGCCGTCATTGAAAGTCACCTCCTCGGTCGTATAAGGAAATGGTGCTACAGGGGTCTGTGGACGCTTAACCTGCATTTTGCCAGGTTTCAAGGTCAAGGGGAATGAGAACCCATTCTGCATGAATGTACCCGTTATTGCTTCCTGGCCTATCACGCCTTCAAACACAGCTCCCAGGCTAGGTACAGCAACCTTGAGTTTTCCTTCGGGTGTGATGCTCTTCTCGGCCTTGATGTTCTTGACACCTTGCGCAGGAGAATCTAACGTGCACCCATCGTCTGAAAAATTTAATACCAGAGGCAACTTTGTGCCTTGAATGTCAAGTTCTCCCTTCCAACTGCCCTCTTGTGCGTTTACCATAATCGATGATAATGCCAACAAAAGGGTCATTATGAATGTTATCTTTCTCATAAACAAAGCTATTCTTTAAATACTGAATTCATCCAGTTAGTTCCGGTTATCTTAGTATGCAGTGACAAAGATACTAACTTTTTTAATATCATTTAGAGAAAAAACGATTTCTTCAACCCCATTAGCTTATCTTTTTTTGTTGTTTTGAAAAAATAGAGTACTTTTGTGGTCGTACTTAATCTTTGTTTTCAATGAAATTTACATCACTCACACTGCGCAGGGCTATGATGGCCGGCTCGCTGGTCATTGCCATGGCGCTCACGGCCTGTGCTTGTACAACACGCGCAACACAGTCGTCGACAAACGCATCACCTAAAACATCAGCAACAGCAAATTCAGCAACAGTAAAAACCCAGGCACCCGTTATCGTGGGAGCGGCGCGTACCGACCAGTATGTGTCGCTGCTCAAGGGAAAACGCATCGCGCTGCTCAGCAACCAGACGGGTATGGTGGGTGACAAGCATGTGCTGGACGTCATGCTTGAGAACGGCTTGAAGGTGACCACCATCTTCTCGCCCGAGCATGGTTTCCGTGGTACCGCCGATGCTGGTGAACACGTGAGCAGCAGCGTCGACGAGAAGACGGGCATTCCCATCGCGTCGCTTTACGACGGCAAGCGAAAGATGCCCAGCGATGAGACCATGGCGCAGTTTGATGTCATTGTCACCGACATCCAGGATGTGGGACTGCGCTTTTACACCTATTATGTAACCATGGTCAACCTGATGGATGCCGCCTTGGCCTATGGCAAGGAGTTTGTGGTGTTTGACCGCCCCAATCCTAATATCATGACGGTTGACGGCCCAATACTTGACATGAAGTTGAAGAGTGGGGTTGGCCGCCTCCCCATACCCACTGTCTATGGCATGACCATGGGTGAGTTGGCGCAGATGGTCAATGGTGAGGGCTGGCTCAAGGATGGCAAGAAAGTGCCGTTGACCGTGATTCCTTGTGAGAACTACACGCGCGAGACACGCTATGTGTTGCCCATCGCTCCGTCGCCCAATCTGCCCAATATGCTGTCGATTTACCTCTATCCGTCTACTTGCTACTTCGAGGGCACGACAGTGAGCCTGGGCCGTGGCACCGACTGGCCTTTCCAGGTCTATGGTCATCCCGACATGACGAACCGCTCGTTTGAGTTCACGCCACGCAGCCGTCCAGGTGCCAAGACTCCACCGCAGCTTGATCATTTGTGTCATGGCGTCGACTTGCATCACCTGGATGCCGAAACAGTCATTGCTCAGGGAATCAACCTGGAATATGTCATCGACGCTTATCGCGACCTCACGGCTCAAGGCAAGCAGTTCTACCTCAAGAACAATTTCTTTGATTTGCTGATGGGCCGCACCGAGATCCGCGAGATGATTGCTCAAGGCAAATCGGCTGCCGAAATCAAAGCCACCTGGGCCGATGACGTCGCACGATTCAAACAACAACGACAACCCTATCTGATATATAAGTAAAAAATAGCCTGGCAGAGTATCCTGCCAGGCTATTTTTGTGTATGGGGTGTGTTGATTAGTAATTCTCAGCGCGGAGTTCGAAGTGTGCCTGTGGATGGGCGCACACGGGGCACATCTCGGGTGCTTTCTTTCCTACCACGATGTGGCCACAGTTGCGGCACTGCCAAATGCACTCTTCGTCGCGCGAGAACACAATCTGGTCCTCAATATTCTTCAGTAGCTTGCGATAGCGCTCTTCGTGCAGCTTCTCGATAGCGGCAACGCCATCCATCGTCTCGGCAATCTCATCGAAGCCCTCCTCGCGTGCCACGCGAGCCATCTCGACATACATGTCGGTCCACTCATAGTTCTCGCCAGCGGCAGCAGCCTTCAGGTTGGCAACGGTGTCCTGGATGGCACCGCCCTCAAGAAGCTTGAACCACAGCTTGGCGTGTTCTTTTTCTTGGCGTGCAGTCTCTTCAAAGAAGGCACCTATTTGCTGATATCCGTCTTTCTTTGCCTTGCTTGCAAAGTAGAGGTACTTGGTATGAGCCTGCGACTCGCCGGCAAATGCGGCCTGCAGATTCTTCTCGGTCTGAGTTCCTTTCAGTTCTTTCATTGTCGTGTTAGTTATTAGTTGTTTATTGAGTAATCACTATTTAATCTTAATCTTCTCGGGATTGAGTTCGTCGATGATGGGAAGTCCGTTCTCGTCGACGTTCAGGTGGCGCATCTGTTCCTCCACGCTGTCAATGACGTTGACAATATAGTCGGCCAATTTCTCGGCCTCGCAGATAATATCGATATAGAAGATACCGGCCGAGTAGGGATAAACCTTCTGGTTGACATTCTCGATGTTCTCGTTGCGGCACTCGTTGCGGTAGTCGTTAATCTCGCGTTCCTTGTCATAGCAGCGTACCAGGTCTTCGGGAGTGACATGCTCAATGTCACACAAGATGGCGACCATGTTGCTCATAGCCTCGCTCACATATTGGAACATCGTGTCGATGTGTTGGTAGTTGTAGTCGCTGAAGTGTGCCTGTGCCTCGCCCTTACGCACCAGTGTTTTGGCCAGGTTGTTGCAGCTGTCTCCTATGCTTTCGAGTTCGCTCACGATGTTAAGCATAGTGGTGACTCGCATCTTGCCCTCGTAGCTCAGTCGGCCGTCAACAACGCGGTTGAGGAACTTGGCAATCTCAATCTCCATACGGTCAGAGATGTCTTCATACTTGTCGATGCGGTCATAAAGCTCCTGGAACTCGCTACTACCAATCTTGGTGTGCAGCAGTGTCTTCACCATGCCCAGCATGCGTTCAACACGGTTGGACATCACGACAATCTCCTTCTGTGCTGCGAGCAAGTTAAGCTCAGCTGTACTTAGCAGACCACCAGAAATATACTTGAGTTGGAACTCAACTTCCTCGGCTTGTTTCTTGGGCTTGATAACACGGTCAATAAGTTCGACAAACTTGTTGACAAAGGGCAATGCGATGAACATGTTGATCAGCTTGTCAAGCGTATGGAAAATGACCAATCCCCATGACATGGACGAGATCAGTGCTGGCGTTGCAGTACCACCGTTCTCTAGCACCTGATAGAGCTGCGTGGGATCACCAAACGGCGTAAGGTCGCGCGTAATCCACTCGATGAGCGATACAAAGGGGTAAAACAGCGCGATCATCCACGTTGCAGTCACTAGGTTGAAGAACAGGTGACTCAAGGCAGCCTTCTTTGCGGCAAGATTGCCACCCAACGATGCCAGCAATGGTGTGATGGTGGTACCTACGTTACTACCCAGCACCAGCGCACAGGCCATGTCAAACGGAATCCATCCCTTGCTGCCCATAATCATCACGATGGCAAATGTGGCTGCACTCGACTGGATAACAAGGGTGATGACCACACCGATAAACCAGAAGATGAGCATCGACCAGAATCCCCATGACGTCCATTGTTGCAACACGCTGAAGACTTCGGGCGAAGACTGCAGGTCGGGCACATTGGCGCTGATGGCCGCCAGACCCATAAACAGGAGGGCGAAGCCGATGGCAAACTCGCCCATCGACTTGTATTTGTTGTTTTTTACAAACAGTGCTGGCACAGCGATGGCCAACAGCGGCAAGGTGAAGCTGCTCATGTTCACCGACACCCCGAAGAATGCCACTATCCACGCTGTGAAAGTGGAACCAACATTGGCACCCAGGATGACAGCCATTGACTGCCCCAAGGTCATCAAGCCTGCATTGACAAAGCCAACTACCATTGAAATGGATGCGCTGGAACTCTGGATGAGTGCAGTAATGGTCATACCGGTGGTTACACCCATTGCGCGGTTGCGTGTCATCGCCGACAAGATACTGCGCAGTCGGCTACCGGCAACCTTCTGCAATCCCTCACTCATCACCTTCATTCCATAGAGGAACAGGCCCACGGCACCCAACAGTGCCAAGAAATTCAAGAACGAATAATCCATCTAGATGACGTCTGTTACAATTCGGTCACAAAATTAGTACAAAATAGTTTCACAAGCAAATGCTGAGATAAATTCCCCCAAAAAAAATCTTAAAAAAATAATGTGCCAAAGATTTGCACACGTGAAGAGATTGTAATACCTTTGTGCCTCATTATATTCACAATCGCCTACTACCAGCGCAAGTGCTGCCTAAACTTTTTAACTATACACTCTAAAGCTATAAACTAAAAGAATGACTCCTTGGATTGTCCTTGCCACGATTGTTGGCTACTTTGTTTTGCTGTTCATTATCTCGTGGTTGGCGTCGCGCAAGAGCGACACCAACACCGCGCTCACTGGAGGTCGTCAGGCTCCCTGGTTAATTGTCGCCATTGCCATGATTGGTGCACCCATTTCGGGCGTGACATTTGTGTCGGTACCTGGACAGGTTGCTGTGAAAAGCTTCAGCTACATGCAGATGGTGCTGGGCTTTGCCGTGGGCTACTTTGTGATTGCCTATGTGCTGATGCCGCTGTTCTTCAAGCGTAACCTGGTGTCAATCTATGGCTACCTTGAGGAGCGTTTCGGCGGAAAGACCCACAAGACGGGTGCCTGGTTTTTCTTTATTAGCAAGATGTTGGGTGCCGCCGTGCGTTTCTATGTGGTGTGCGTGACCTTGCAGTTGCTGGTGTTCGGCCCACTCCACATTCCATTTATTGTCAATGTGGTGGTGACCATCGCGCTGATTTTCCTCTACACCCTACAAGGTGGTGTGAAGACAGTCATATGGACCGACACGCTCAAGTCGTTCTGCTTGATTATGAGTGTGATTTTGTGTATCCTGTTCATCGCCAAGGGGCTGGGTTATGGCTTCGGCGAGTTGTGTTCGGCAGTGGCTGGCGACGACTCGTCGCGCATCTTCTTCTTTGACAATCCCAAGGAGGGTACTTACTTCTGGAAGCAGTTCATTGCTGGCATCTTTATGGTGGTTGCTACCACGGGTCTTGACCAGGACTTGATGCAGCGCACCTTGGCAAGCAAGAATGTCGCCGAATCGAAGAAAGGCCTTATTGTCAGTGGTATTACCCAAATTTTCGTCGTGGGTCTGTTCTTGGTGCTGGGAACACTGCTGGTGCTCTATACGCGCCAGAGCGGGATGCCTATTCCCGAGAAGACCGATGAGTTGTTCGGACAGGTGGCGTTCAGTGGCGGTGCCATCCCCATCGTCGTGGGTGTGTTGTTCATTCTGGGCTTGGTCTCGGCGGCCTACAGTGCTGCCGGGTCAGCTTTGACAGCGTTGACCACCTCGTTTACAGTCGATATTCTTGAGAGCGACAAGAAGCAGGACGAGCCGACATTGGCTCGTACCCGCAAGATGGTGCACATCGCCATGGCGGCATGCATGGGTTTGGTTATCCTGGTGTTCTATGCCATCAGCAACAGCGATGCCATCAGTGCGGTCTATACCTTGGCCAGTTACACCTATGGCCCCATTCTGGGCCTGTTTGCCTACGGCATGATGTGCAAGACTCCTGTTCGTGACCGCCTGGTGCCGGTTATCTGTATTGCCGCCCCAATTCTGAGCTACTTCATCCAATTGTGGTTGGCTAAGAGCTACAACTATACGTTAGGTTTCGAATTATTGTTGCTCAACGCTGCACTGACCATGCTGGGACTATTGTTGCTCCGCAAGAAGTAGTTAGGGAGAATCTACTTAACTCCCTTTAACTACTTAACTCCCTTTAACTTCTTAACTACTACAATTTGGCCCACGATTTATTTAACCGATACATTTGGCTCATCGACACGATACGGCGTTATGGCCGCATCACGCTCGATGAGCTGGGCCGGCAATGGTTGCGGTCGCCATTGAGCGACGGCAAACCCTTGCCACGCCGCACGTTTCATCACTACCGCATCGGTGCTGAGGAGATGTTTGGCGTGAACATCCAGTGCGACCGGTCGACCTATGAGTATTACATCCAGGACACGCCAATGTCTGAGTTGCACCGGTGGCTCATCGATGCAACAGCACTTACCGACACCTTGCGTGACACCAGCGACATTGCTGGGCGCGTGGTGCTGGAAAACGTGCCATCGGCGCGCGAACACCTGCCGACCATCATCGATGCCTTGCGGCAGAACCATCGCATCCACTTTAACTACCGCAGTTACATGCGCAGCCAGCGCAGCCAGGTGGATTTGGAACCCTACTTCGTGAAGATTTTCAAGCAGTTGTGGTATGTCATCGGTTACAACGTCAAGGATCAAATGATCAAGACCTACGCCCTAGACCGCATGAGCGATCTCGTCATCGATCCCGACAAGTCGTTTGACTATCCCGAGGGGTTAAGTCCGCAGGAGTTTTTCAAGGATTGCTTCGGTATCACGACCAACCAGAATGATGCGAAGCGCATCGTTCTGCGGGTCGAGCCAACCCAAGCCAAGTACTTCCGCGCGTTGCCGCTGCACCCCTCACAGCAAGAGGTGGTGCATGACCATTACTCGGTATTTACCTATCAAATGCGCATTACCTATGATCTGCGCGAAGAATTGCTGAGTCATGGCAGTTCAATAGAGGTGCTCGAGCCACTTGAGTTGAAATTGATGATTAAGAACGAGCTCAGTAAAGCACTGGAACAATACAACTAAAATCTGTGAAATGAAAGGTTTTTTTGATTTGCTCAGGCGGTTTGTTCCGCCCTATAAAAAATACTTGGCGCTCAATGTGTTGTTCAACATATTGACGGCCATTCTCACGCTGTTCTCGTTTGCCTTGATTATTCCCATCCTGGAGATGCTCTTTGGGCTGAACACGCAGACCTATGCCTTCATGGAGTGGGCCGATGGCAAAGTCAATGAGGTGCTGGTGAATAATTTCTATTATTATGTGCAGTGCATCATCGAGCGTTTTGGACCGTCGACCGCCCTAGGGTGCATAGCTGTAGCATTGGTGGTGATGACCGGTCTGAAGACGGGATCGGCCTACATGGGTGCCTATTTCATGATACCCATCCGCACGGGCGTGGTGCGCGACATTCGCAACCAGATTTATGCCAAGATTGTGTCGCTGCCCATAGGCTTTTTCAGCGATGAGCGCAAGGGCGACGTGATGGCGCGTATGAGCGGTGATGTGACCGAGGTGGAGAACTCCATCATGTCGTCACTCGACATGATATTCAAGAACCCCATCATGATTATTGCTTGCTTGACGATGATGATTGTGCTGAGCTGGCAGTTGACATTGTTTGTCCTGATCTTGTTACCGCTGGCGGGCCTGCTGATGGGCAATGTGGGTAAGCGGTTGAAACGTCAGTCACTTGCTGGCCAGAATCAGTGGGGCGTCCTGTTGAGCAATATCGAGGAGACTATCGGCGGACTGCGCATCATCAAGGCGTTCAATGCCGAGGGCAAAGTGCGCGACCGCTTTGAAGGCGAGAACGAATGCTATCGCAGCATCGTCACTGGCATGAACCGCCGCTATGAGTTGGCTCACCCCATGAGCGAGTTCCTGGGCACCGCGACCATTGCCATCGTCCTGTGGTTTGGTGGCACACTCATCTTGGGTGGGCACAACACCATCACCGCACCCAAGTTTATCTACTACCTGATTATCTTCTACAGCATCATCAATCCTGCCAAGGACCTGAGCCGTGCCACCTACTCCATTCAGCGAGGCTTGGCGTCGCTGCAACGCATCGACAAGATTCTGAGTGCCGAGAATACCATCCGCGATCCCGAGCAACCTGTGCTACTCAGCGGCATGAAGCAGGGCATCCGTTACGAGGGCGTGCGGTTCCGTTACGACGAGCAGTGGGTGATTGATGATGTGACGCTCGACATCCCGTGTGGTCACACCGTGGCATTGGTGGGACAGAGCGGGTCGGGGAAGACGACCATGGCCGACCTGCTGCCGCGCTTCTACGATGTGCAGGAGGGTCGCATCACCATCGACGGCCACGACATCCGCGACTGCCGAGTCGCCGACCTGCGCGCACTGATGGGCAATGTCAACCAGGAAGCCATTTTGTTCAACGACACCTTCTACAACAACATCGCATTCGGGGTGGCCGATGCCACACGTGAGCAGGTTGAAGAAGCCGCCCGCATCGCCAACGCTTACGACTTCATCATGGCGAGCGAGCAAGGATTTGACACCAACATCGGTGACCGTGGCTGCAAACTCTCGGGTGGTCAGCGCCAGCGCATCAGCATAGCGCGAGCCATCCTCAAGAACCCGCCCATTCTCATCCTTGACGAGGCCACCAGCGCCCTCGACACCGAGAGCGAACACCTGGTACAAGAGGCCCTCGACCACTTGATGCATGGCCGCACCACGCTAGTCATCGCTCATCGCCTGAGCACCATCAAGAACGCCGACCTCATCTGTGTGATGCAGGATGGCCGCATCGTCGAGCAGGGCACCCACGACGCGCTCATGTCCCGCGACAGCCACTACAAGCACCTCGTCGAGATGCAATCCCTTTAACACCCTGATAGCCCCACGACAGGGCGGCGCAGATGAGCAGGGTCACTATTGTGATGGCGATGGCCTGTGACCAATCGTTGGGCCAGTGAAGGACGCGGTCGGCAAAAATGTGAAGGTAGAGAATCACGTCATTTTGTGCGGCCAGGTATACCAGGGCATTGACCGACACAAATGTGGTGGCTCGCGCCAGCCATGTGCCTTTAATCAGCCCTGCAAGCCATCGTGCCATCTCAAAGAAATAAGTTACTAGCCCAAACTGAAGCACGAGCATCAACAGGTTGTGCACCTCGCGGTGCCAGTGATTCATGGCATGATTGAGCAGCCACATGATGGCCACCGCAGCGATGGTCGCAACCAGAAGGTGCCAGCCTGTGGTAAGGTGCCGCTGCGACAAGAACGACTTGCACTGAACGCCGAAGACATAGAACGGTATGAACAGCACCATATAGGTTAAGCTCCAGAACTCGGTATAATACATGTAATAACTGAGGGCCGACAAGACACAAGTCACTGGCAGATGCCATCGTTGCGGCACCCATCGCAGCAAAGCCCAATAGACCAACTGCATCACCAGCAGGCAGTTGGCAAACCAGTATGCCCCCAAGATGGTGGTGGGATAACCTGTGGTCATCTCGACCAGCGGCCCCCAATAATTCACTGCTTCTCCCGTGCGGTGGACATGCACCCATGCCATACCAAGCCATAGGGCGTAAAAGACCACACCAAACAGCAGGTACGGCACTAGAATTTGTCGGCAACGATGACGGGCGAAGGTTAGGAACGAATCATACTTCTGTGGGTTGAACAGAAATCCGGCAATGGCAAAAAAAACGGGGTAGACCGACATGATGTAGAAGCGGTGCGGCGAGCAGTGGAACAGCACCACTACGACAATGAACACCGCCTTCATCAGGTCGACCCACAACAACCGTTCACGCTCGACCATCGCCTATAATGTTTGCAGGAACTGCACCAGCCTGGCCACGGCGCGGCCGCGGTGGCTGATGGCGTTCTTCTCCTCAGGTGCCATCTGGGCAAAGGTGCGACCGTCGCCCTCCAAGGGCTGGAAAATACTGTCGTAGCCGAAGCCGCCCGAGCCATGGCGCTCGGTGAGGATGCGGCCCTCTACCCTACCCTCGAACAAATGTTCCTCGCCGTCCATGAGCAGGCAGATGGCAGTGCGGAAGTGGGCTGTACGTTGCTCCATGGGCACGTCGGCCATCAGGCGAAGCACTTTGTCGATGTTTCGCTCGCTGTCGTGAGCCACGCCTCCATAGCGTGCCGAGTGCACTCCGGGCTCGCCGCCCAGGGCGTCAATCTCCAGACCAGTATCATCGCTGAAGCAGTCGTAGCCGTAGTGCTCACGGATATACTCCGCCTTTTGGCGGGCATTGCCCTCGATGGTGGGTTGGTCTTCGGGGATGTCCTCGTGGCAATTGATGTCGGCGAGGCTCAGCACCTCGAACTGCTCACCCATGATCTGTCGCAGCTCCTCCAGCTTATGGGCATTGTTGGTAGCGAAAACAATCTGTCTCATTACAGTACGATGTTGACGAGCTTGTTGGGAACAACGATAACCTTCTTGGGTGCGGCACCCTCAAGCCACTTGGCGGCACCCTCGTGCGCCAGGGCAGTCTTCTCGACCTCGGGGGCGGCAGTGCCGGCGGGCACAAAGATGTCGTAGCGAGGACGGCCCTTGATCATCACGGTATACTTGATGGTCGACTCCTTGAGGTAGTCCTCATTCCATTCGGGCCACTGCGCATCGCAGACGGTGCCCTCGTGACCTAGTACATGCCACAGTTCCTCGGCCACATGGGGTGCAAACGGGGCAAGCAGCACGATGAACGTCTCGAAGACCTCGCGAGCATCGCACTTGAGATCCTGCAACTCGTTGCGGCAAATCATGAATGCCGCTACCGTGGTGTTGAACGAGAAGTTCTCGATGTCGGTGGTCACCTTCTTGATGAGTTTGTGCAGCGACTTCAGCTCGTCGGGCGTGGCTTTGCGGTTGGTCAGACGCACCTCATCACCCTTGAAGATGAGGTTCCACAGCTTCTTAATGAAGTTGTGAACACCGTCGATGCCGTTGGTGTCCCAAGGTTTGCTGGCCTCCAGCGGGCCCAGGAACATCTCGTAGAGGCGCAACGTGTCGGCACCAAAGCGGTGAACGATATAGTCGGGGTTGACGACATTGAACATCGACTTGGACATTTTCTCGATGGCCCAGCCGCAGATGTACTTGCCGTTCTCGAGGATGAACTCGGCATTCTTGAACTCAGGACGCCACTCGCGGAACTTCTCGATGTCGAGCGCGTCGTTGGTCACGATGTTCACATCCACGTGGATGGGCGTGACGTCATACTGGTCTTTGAGGTTGAAGGATACAAACTTGTTGGTGTCCTTGATGCGATAGACAAAGTTGCTGCGGCCCTGAATCATGCCCTGGTTGACGAGTTTGCGGAACGGTTCACTCTCGCACACATAGCCGTAGTCATAGAGGAACTTGTTCCAGAAGCGGCTGTAAATAAGGTGTCCCGTGGCGTGCTCGGTGCCGCCCACATACAAGTCGACCTGGCGCCAGTAGCCGTCGGCCTCGTGCGAGACCAGCGCCTCGTCGTTGTGCGGATCCATGTAGCGCAGGTAGTAGGCACTAGAGCCGGCAAAGCCAGGCATGGTGCACAACTCCAGCGGGCATCCGTTGCTGGCGACCCAGTTCTTGGCACGGCCCAGCGGGGGCTCGCCTGTCTCGGTGGGGAGGAAAGCGTCTACCTCGGGCAACAGCAGCGGCAGCTCGTTCTCGTCCAGGGGCTGCGGTTGACCGTCCTCATCATAGTAGATGGGGAAGGGCTCGCCCCAGTAGCGCTGGCGGCTGAAGATGGCGTCGCGCAAGCGATAATTCACCTTCACGCGTCCCAGGCCGCTCTCGGCGATGAACTGCTTGGTCTTCTCGATGGCTTCCTTGACGGTGAGGCCATTGAGTTGCAGCAGGTCGTTGCTTGAGTTCATCATGATGCCCTCCTTGGCGTCAAAACTCTCCTCGGTGGCATCGGCCCCCTCGACCAGCGGGATGA
>JAEEGF012315671.1_pt1 | contig 16553 bp, 19 predicted proteins | sample 9134171 | NCBI WGS metagenome assembly JAEEGF01 (sample SAMN16246542, study PRJNA631951) | gut metagenome | biome: gut microbiome; feature: rumen; material: AP-attached | host: Bos | place: Iran: Karaj | collected 2018-10
TACCATTTGATATTAATTCTCTTAAGAATATCTCTTCATTCGTATATATGGAATTAATCATCATATCAAGAATCTTCTTTGATTCTGTTTTAAATTCTTTCTTTTTCATTATGTTTACCTCTCTTGTTTCTCATTACAATTACAACTATAGTCCTAATTTTAGCACTTGTCAATAGAGATTGCTAATTTTATGTTAAATTGTTTTTTTTATACATTTTTAATGTATAATAATCTATGTATTTGTCCCATAGCCAAGTGGTAAGGCAGTGGACTCTGACTCCATGAGCGTTAGTTCGAATCTAACTGGGACAGCCAATAAAAAGAAAAAGACTATTACTAGTCTTTTTTTAATTTATATATCATTTCGGCACAATCCCAATGTTCATCATAAAAAGTATATACATCTTTATCAATTCTAATAGTTTCAAAACCTACTTTTTGATAACAATGATAAGCTCCATCATTAATTGTAAATACTCCTAGATTAATCTCTTTAGGATGAAAGTTATTAATGGCATAATTAATAGCTTCGTTAATTAAAGCTTTTCCATAACCTTTACCTCTTATCCTTTTATCAACGATGATAAAACCAAGTCTTATTACATCTTGATTATTATCAGGATGTCTCATAATTAAATGCCCTACTACTTTACCATCATCTACTAAAGTAAAAGGATAAAAATTATTATCGATCATACAATCTTGATAATTTTTATTAATATCATCACTAGTTACTGGATAATCTTTATAACGATCCATACTCCATAATCTTAGTTCTCTTTCATTATCTATCCATTTGATAATATCATCAGCATCATTTTTATTATAACTACGTAATTCCATATAAATCACCAAAATTAGTATAACAAAAAAAAGTGTTTTATAACACTTTTTTATTCAATCGTCTTTAATTGTTTTGTTGTAAAGTCATATTCATAATTGTATACTTTTTGGTTTGTTGCATAATCAACATCTTCAACAACAACTTTTAATACTGTATTAGTAATTACTACTGATTGTACATTACGATTATTTGTTTCAAGGATAGTATCACCAATTTCTCCAGTAATAGCAGCTAATTTTAAATTACCATCATTATCTAAAACAACAAACTTATGATCATACATTGCTGGATAAACTTTTTTAACACTATTTAAATGTTCTAATAATGAATTATCTTGTTCAATAGATAAAACTCCTTTGTCATTAACAATATATACATCAGTATTATCTACTACACATCCAACTACGTTTTCAGCAACTACACTGTTATTATTTATATCAAATATTTGTCCTGAAGATTCTTTAATAACATAGAAATAACCTCTTGGGTATAGACGAATTAAAGCTTCTCTTACACTTTCTTTATCCATTGCTTCAAAACTAAGTTCATCATCAAATAAACTACGGTCTTTACTTGCTTCATAGAATGATGCAAAATTAGATTCGCCTTTTGTATATACTAAGCCATAGAATTCTTCACCAGCAAGCATATAGTTTTTAGCAACTGTAGGTAATTTAACTTCTTTATCTGTCTTTGTTGATAAATTAATTAAATGATAACCACCATCATTTACTAACGCAAATATTCCCGCTTGACTAGATAATGCACAATTAGCATTTTTACATTTATATTCATAATTGCCACCAGAATAAGTGATTGATAAATTATTACCACTATTAGCTGGTTTCTTAGGTGTTTCATTCTTCTTAACTGACCATAATAGAATTAGTAATAAACCAGCTATTAAAACACCTGCTGCAATTAATCTAACTTTACCTTGATATTTTAATTGTTCTTCTGTCATATTATACCTCTTATATTCTTTCTAATATAATTATAAAGCAAAAAACAAAAAAAAGAACTATCTTATAATTCTTTTTTTTCACTTTACATTATTATTGACAATTGTTTGATGCATAATTGTACATTGTCTTAGCCATATTATTAGCTCTCGTCTGACAAGTTTTACTTGCATTAGCAGGAATTACATATTGTCTACAGAAATTATTAGTCATCGTAACAACATCTTGATTACTCTTTAATGTGTTATATGCTTTAGAATAACTTTTAGAAAGTTCATTCTTTAAAAATTTAACTTGGCATTCAGCTGTTGTATAACTACTACCACAATAGTTTTTTAATTTAGTAAATCTTCCTTTATACCATTGAATAATTCCATAACATTTACCACCACAACCATATTCATTAGGATTAAATCTAGTTTCATAATAAACATTTGCCATAACAGCAGCCGTTGCAGTATTACTAAATCCATTGGCTTTTAGCGCTTGGCATACTTTCTTTTGGTTAGTACTTGCACTATATTTTGGAGTTGTCGTCTTTTTAGCAACCTTTTTCTTATTATATTTAGCAACAAGAGTTATATCACTAGTAACTTCACTTTTAAAATCATACTTTTTATCATCTAGATACCATCCTTTAAAAGTATAACCACTTTTTGTAGGATCTTTAGGTTTCGTAACAAGTTTATTTTCTTCAACAGTAATAACTTCTTCTTTCTTACCATTTTCGTATTTAAAAGTTACTTTATAATAAACAATATCTTTATCATAAACACCTACAATTTCAGCTTCATCATCTAACTTTGTTTCTAAGTCATATTCTTTACCATTGTATTCCCAATGATTAAAAGTATATCCATCAATATCAGGAGCTTCGGGTAATTCTTCTAACATTCCTCTTCTCGCTTCCAATACCGTATCTAATTTCCCATTAACAATAATTTTAACATCTACTTTGTAATTAAAGCTTTGATATATAAAATAAGTAATAGATATAACTCCTAAGAGTAAACAAATAATTGAGAGTTTTTTATACATCTTGCACCTCTTGCTAGATATTATAACAAAATATGACTATAAAAGCAAAAAAAGATAGTAAACTATCTTCTTCTTGGTATTACTGCATCTGGTCCAGAGAAACATATTAGAACATTTTTTTCTTTTTCTACAATACTTCTTACAGCACCCTCTTGATGTGAAAATGACTCTATATCACAACCATTTTTATAACATACTTCTCTTAGGGCATCATCATATGCTTCAAAGTTACGAACTCTCTCAACAATAAAGGGCATAACTCTATCAACATCTTCCATAGTATACTTATCAATTTTAAAACTATTTACAGCATTGAAAATCATTTCTGCTCTTTTTTTCATATCTTCATAAGTCATAATTATCTCCTATTTTAATTTTTTACCTGCATCGATAATTGTTTTATCTGCAAGTACTTTAAGTGAATCAATAATACGATTGTCACTATATAAATCATTATCACGAACAATAACTGATAATTCCGTACAAGCTGTAATAACAATATCACAACCTGCTAAGAAATATTTATTAGCAACATTATAAAAATCTTTTTTGGAAACACTAATTCCTTTTTTTACTTTATTATATATTAAATCCATTACTTCATCATTAACATTATCTTCTGGATAATATATTTCTTTTTCTAAATATCTTTCATATATTTTAGCAAATAAAGTTCCTTTAGTAGCCATAATACCAACTTTCTTTATTCTTGGATTATTATTAACAATTTGTGATACTTCATAAGGCATATTAACTAAAGGAATACTAACACTATTTTTAATTTCATCATACATAAAATGACTAGTATTACATGGCATAACTAAAAAGTTACAACCACAATTTTCTAACATTTTAGCATCTTTTATTAAATATGGTATAGGATTATCTTTACTATTATCTAAAATATATGCTGTTCTATCAGGAATTGTTGCATGATTAGATATTAACATATCAACATGCTCTTGATCACAAGAAACATCCGTATTATCAATAACTAAATCGATAAAATCTGCTGTGGCTTTTGGCCCTAAGCCCCCTAATACACCAACTTTCATTCTTCCTCCTAAAAATATTTTTTAAATTTTCTAATTTGATTATAATAAGCTTCTTTAATATAAATCCATCTTTTTAAATTCATATCTTTTTTATAATACAAAGGATGTGTACATTTCTTTTCTTTCTTTAATGCTAAATATTCACGAACAATATCTTTATTAGAAATATATTTCTTAATAACATGATCTGGTACGATTGAATATACCCAAGGATTATAAGGCAAATCAATTTTCTTTAAATCTTTACCATAAATATATTCATTAACAAGACATTCCGTGTAATTAGCGCCACTTGCTGTCATATAGAAGTTACTTCTTCCTAAACGAACATTAATCTCAAAATATTTATATTTACCATCACTACTATCATATTTAATATCAAAGTTAGCATAACCTATATATTTACATTCTTTTAAGAATTTCTTAGCTTGTTCTAGAATTTCTCTTTCCATAGGTCTTGTTATTATTGCTACATAATTACCAATAGCTCCTGGTGTCTTCTCTTCTAAAATTGGTTGACCAAGAGATGCAAAGACAACCTCATGATTTTTATTACAATAACAAGTTAATACTCGCATATTATAGTCTTCACCTGGAACCATTTTTTGAAGACAAAAAGTATCTTCATAACTTGAATGATATACATTAGTAAGGACTTCATATAATTCATCTTCATCTTTGATTCTAAAGATTTTCTTTTTACCAGGGAATTCAGCATAGTGCCATGTATTCTTATCACTATTTTTTGCAATTATTGGATAGTCCCAAGGAATTTCTACTTTTTCATAATTATCTTTAGTAACAACAATTGTTTCTGGATAATCCATTTTTAATTTATCACACATTTTATAGAAATTATCTTTACGAACAATACTATCTAAGATATCTTTATCAACATAAGGAACAATATAATCTTTACTTAATTCTTTTTTATATAAAACGATAATATCTACGTACCATTCAGAACAAGCAAGTAATATTTTCTTCTTATCTTTATATTCTTTAGCAAATTCTTTTAATTTATCTACTAATTTTTCACCATTTAAATCTTTTATTGTTGTTTGGTCAATAATACTAGAGTTATTAGTAGCTCCTAATATTTCTTGACTAAATATTTTACTTATAACACCATACTTTTCATGAAAACTTCTAGCAATACTATATGTACCAATATCAGCTCCAATAAGTACTGGAATAAATTCTTGATTATTAAACATTTTTTTATCACCTACTTACTCATTATATCAAAAAAGACTAGTATTAACTAGTCTAATTAACAATTAACCAATAGTATATGGTAAACCACATCTACCTACTATTTTAGCTTTATTGATTTTCCAACTACCATTTTCTAACTTAAGAACCATTACATCATCTTCATTAGTTTCCATAATAGTATCATCCACAATCGTCATAATTGTAATACGATAACTTAATTCAATGGTATCGTTAGTACGATTTAATAATTTAAAATCACTATACATTACTTTATTACCAGTTGATTCACACTTACCATCAAAGTAATAAGAATCATTAAGTTTTAAATAAACCGGCTTATTAGGATCTTCATTAATTAATTTATTTTCACCATAATCATAATAATTATAAAGATCATCAAGAGTTATATTACTTGTAAACAAATCATGAATTTCAAAGAATGAATTTTCTACATAATAAGCTTCTTTATCCGAATAAGATATTTTTTCTTCTGAATCAACTAATAGATTTTCATAATAAGCTGTATATCCATTTAATAAACTTTCGGCAATTGCTTCACTATTATCATCATCTTTATTATTACTTGTAGGAACACTTAAAGGTTTTATTTTTTCTTCAACTGTTTTATCACTAAAGATATAGAAAGTTGAGAATCCTAAAAACAAACCTACTATTAATAGTATTACTGAATATATTATAAGTTTCTTCTTGTTTTTTCTTACATTTTCAACACTATCCATACTACCACCAACTATATTATATAATGATTATAAAATTTAGTAAACAAAAAGAACCTTTAAAAGGTTCTAATTTAACAAACTAATTTACAGCATCTTTTAATGCAGTTCCAGCTTTGAAAGTAACAGCCTTTCTTGCAGGAATTTTAATAGTTTCACCAGTACGTGGGTTACGAGCTTCACGAGCATTTCTCTTAGAAACTGCGAAAGTTCCGAATCCAACTAGTGGTACTCTATCTCCTTTTTTAAGAGCTTTAGTAATTGCTTCTAAAGTAGCATCTAATGCTCTAGCTGCATCAGCTTTAGTTAAACCAGCTTTTGTAGCAATTGCTTCTACTAATTCAACTTTTTTCATTATTTGTTTCCTCCTTATTTTCTAAGCACGTTTATGCTTACATATATAAATTAGCATATCATTTACAATAAAATCAACATTTTTACGTTTTTTTTTACTTTTTAGCGGTATCTTTACTGCTTTTTTGCTTATTATTAGGTCTTTTACGAGCTTTTTTCTTCTTTGGAGCCTTTAATTTTTCTTCATCAATGATCTCTTTTAATGATTTATCTTCCGTTGTTACACGCTCTATTTCATAGAATTCTTCATTTTCTTTTAATACATAATATAAGCCATAACAAATCATTGTCATAAATACAGAAGATAATAAATGTGTATATAGTAATTTAATAATATTATCAAAATCTAATTTATAATTAGTAACTAATAAATATATCGCACCATATAATAAAGTAAAAATAAATATACATAATATTGAACCAATACTTCTTTGTTCTTTCTCTTTAAAGTTTTCAAATAGATTAATTGTAATATAACTTAAAATACTAAAAGAAACTAAAGATGTAATAATATTTACAACATTTATTTCAAAGATACGACTTACTTCAATAGATAAATCGGCAACAATAGATTGATTACTTAAACTAGTTGCCAATAAATAAGGCATTAGAATAAACAACTGTAAAATAAAAGCAGATATAATCGCATGTTTTGCTGTCTTTCTACCATATAAATCAACTAACATTATTACACATAATGAAATAAGTGGATATGTAATAAAACTAACTGGAAGTACAAAACTAGCAAAGTTAGTATACTTTAAACATAATAAATTAGTTATTATTAATAATACTGATACACTACTACTAAAAAAAGTTCTTTTAAATTCTCTTGTCATATAAAACTCCTATAATAAAATTATATAATTAAAAAATATTAAAGTAAAGAAATCTCTAAAAAAAGATTGAGGAATAAATCTTTTTTTGATAGAATAAATTATATAATAAAGAGGTGTATTTATGGATATCGTAATTATATTTGTAATTTTAATAGTAGCAGCATTAGTATTTAAAAGAGTTGACAATACAATTATTGCTTTTGGCTTAATTGACGTCTTCTTAAGAATCGTTAATTTTATTGGAAATAATACAACTAAAGCTATTAATTCATTCATTAATAGATACTTACCATCTTCTATTGAAGCTGTTATAAGAAGCCATTCTAGTGGATCTTTAGAAACAATACTTATATGGTTATACGTTTTATTAATGATGCTTTTCTGGTTCTATGTATTAAAAATGTTAATTCATAGATTACATTAGCGAAATTATTCGCTTTTTTTATTGATTTATTTCTACACTATGATATTATAAAATAGAGAGGTGATTATAATGGTGTGTCCTAATTGTGGTAATCAAATTAATACAGTAAGTAATACATGTCCTTTCTGTAATACACCTTTACAATACGATCAAGGGGTTTCGTATGAACAATATGATCAACAGCAACAACAAATGCAGCAACAAATGCAATATGATCAACAACAAATGCAATATGATCAAAATTATTATCAACAACCTATGCCCACATATGTACAGCAAGCACCACCAGAAATTATAAAACCTAAAAATGGAATTAACATTGGTAGTTTGATTTTTAAAATCATAGGATCATTAATTAGTTTCGCTATTCTTTGTATTGTTATCTTGTTCTTGACAACAAGACATATGTATTGTACACAAGGTTCAAAAAAAGTGTTAGTTCTATATACCAATAGTAAACTACTTTATTGCTTATCTACTCCTAAAGAAGAGTGTGAAGGATTCAATAATGTTAAAGATTTAGGTAATGAAAGTAATATAAGTACAATAATGGATTCTTTAAAAGAATATTACATTAAAGAAGGCGCAGATTGTAAATTAAGATAAAAAGACTTTAATAAGTCTTTTTTTTATGAAACAATCATGTTATTCTTATAATAGAGGTGATAGATAATGTGTCCAAATTGTGGAAATCCAGTTCAACCAGGAACAGCAGTGTGTCCATATTGTAATGCAGGGTTACAACAAAATCAACCAATGCCACAACAACCTGCAATGAACCAAGTTCCAATGCAACAACCAATGCCACAACAACCAGTAGGTCCAGTTCCCGTTCAACCAATGAATGGCCCAATGCCAATGTACAATCAACCTCCTAAAAAGAATAATACAGTTTTATTTATTGTTATAGGGGTTGTCGTTTTAATTGTTATTCTTGTTGTTGTCTTTTTATCAGGAACTAAAAAGTTAAGTTGTAAAAAAGGTAGTGAATCAATTACAATTCGTTACACTGATGACAAAATCGTTGGTTGTGCTCATATTGGTGGTACAGCAAAATGTGACTTAGATCAACTTCAAGGTCTAGCAGCACAATATGGTGTTGATAAAGTTATTGATAGTTTAAACTCTGAATTATCTAACTTAGGATATACTTGTACAAAAGGTTAAAAAAAAAGACTTTTAAGTCTTTTTTTTTATTTTCCAAACCATTCAGATGAAATATTACAAGAATCACTTGATGGAGGTGGATCAGGCATATCTAGTCTAATCATTATTGGTACTTTAAAGGCACTACCAAATGCTAAACATGTACCAGGTTGTAATATTTTTAATTGTTTAGCAATATCTTCTGTAATATTAGGAATCATCTTTTGAATATATTCAATATCTTTATAATGAATTGTTCTAAAGATTATAAAATTAGAACATTGCGAAATACAAGTTTCTGATAATTCAGAAGGACGTTGAGATATTAATCCTAAAAGAATACCATATTTACGACCTTCCTTAGTAATACGATCAAAGATATTATAACCTAATGTATTAATATCATTATCGTTTTGAACATATCTATGAGCTTCTTCAAGAAGTAAATGAATTGGGAAACTTCCCCTATCCTTTAAATCTTTTTCATAATCAAAGAACATTTTAGAGAATATTTTAACTAATGTTTTAGCAAAACGGTCATCAACATAATTAATATTAAAGTTTACAATTTGCGAATTAACACCATTTGGCATTAATAAACTTTTTATATAATTATCTCTTGTTATATATTGATTATATTCAAAATAATGATGATAATCACCATTCGCTAGAACATGGATTCTTACACGTAAAGTATTATATTCATCATAAATATGATCACTTTTTAAAACACCTTCAGAAACAAGAGCAAAGCTAAAAGCATCATCTAAGTCACTTAAGGAATAAGTAACATATTCATCACTTACAACATCTCTTGTATCTGGTAAAACAAATTGATTAAAGAAAGAAATCAATAATTCCATTTCTGCAATCTTACCTGTTTTATCAATTAATAAACATTGTTTAAGATTTCTTGTATATCCAGGTTGATATATTAACGTATCAAGATTTAATTCATTTGTTCGATATACGGCAAGAACAGAAAATACTTGGTCTCTTATTTGACTTGCAGGTCTTCCACTTAATAATACATCAAGAATAGCTCTTGCAATAATATCATTTTTAAAAGCTTCAACATTAGCGCCAGTACTTTTAAATAAACGAACTAAACTTAAAGCTTTTTCGATTATTAATAATTGACTAGGTCTTTCAGCCTCTAAAAGTAAAGCTAAGTCATCAACACCTAATAACCAAGGAGGTATTCTAATTAATGAATCTTGAAATTCTAGATTTGTTGAATAAGATGTAAAATTTAAACCTGGATGAATTCTTCCTAAGTTATTAAAAGCTTGATTATATTCACCATAAGCATCAAAGATACATAGATGCATATCTGATGGTGGTATATCTTTATGGAAAAGATTTTGAATTAATCTTGCAACACCACATGATTTACCACTACCTGTACTACCCAAGATACTAAAATGTTGACTAAAGAATTTATTTATACTAACTCCTACTGGAATATCATGAACAGGGTTCATACCTAAATAGAAATCTTTATCATCTTGGAAATTAACAATACTAATTACTAAAGGAATTTTATCTTTAGCCATTAAATATACTTGTGAATCAATATTTGGTCTATTAATAACACCAAATACAAACTCATTATTAATGATTTCACCAATCATTTTGGCTTGCATATCATTACTTTTTACATTAACAACTTCAGCAACTAATAGTTTATTACCACTACTTATTACTAAATATTGGCTCATCAAATTACCTTGGTTAATATTCTCAAGTAGTTTAATATAAACATTACTATTATCTACTTCATACACACTACCAATCATTAAACCACCTTCTTATTTAAATAACTTACTATACTTTTCTTTATCACTTTGAGACAAAAATGAACTATTAATAGCATTAAGATTCATCTTTTTGAAATCATCAATAGTGAAATTAAATGTATCACTTAACAATTTATATTCTTTTGATAAATTCATATTTGAAATTGTTCTACTATCAGTATTAACACATATATTAAAATCATTTTTTTCAAAGAAACTAATAGGATGTACTTTGATATTATCAACCTCATTCATCATAACATCATTTGATGGTGATAATTCAAGAAGTATTTTTTTATAATACAAAAATCTTAATAAATCAATATCAAGAGTTGCCTTAATACCATTACTAATTCTTTTAGTATGAAGAACTAATGCATTATATAAATCTTCAGGACTTTTCCCAGCGTGAATTGTATATGGAATCTTCTCAAGAGCTGCTAACTCAAATAGTTTCATATAATCTCTTAGAGGATATTGAACATCATCTCCAAGAATATCAAGAGCACAAACACCATGATCTAAATACTTAAGAGTATATTTAAGAGTCTCAGCATTCATATATTGCGTTGCTCCTCTTAACATACACAAAATTAAATTAGTTTTTACTTTAGGATTACTATTTAATCCAGCTAAAACACTTTCGATTACTTCATCATATGTTAAACCTTTTTCTAAGTGTAGCATTGGTGTTAATCTAATTTCAGCATAAATAACATTCTCTTTAGCAAGACGATCTACTAAATCACGACTTACAAGATATAAGTTTTCTTTTGTCTGTAATAGATTATTAATAAAATCTGTTTTATTAGTAAAATCAAAACTATTAACCTTCCCTCTAGCAATTACTTTATTCTCTACTTCTTCTCTTGATAATCCTGATAATTTCGTTAACATATCAATTGAAATAGAACCTGTTAAATGAAGATGCAATTCAACTTTAGGAAACTCTTCAAATTCATTTGCCGTAGGAAGATTATCTAATACATTCTGCATACTATCACCTATTATAATTATATAATAATATATAAAAAAAGTGAATTATAAATTCACTTCTTCTATACTTCTTTACTCTTATCTAAGTTATATATTCTAACTCTTAACTCATTATATTTTTTTAATGTAGATTCTTTATCAATATATAACTTATCATCTTTAACATACCAACTACTATTTGAACTAGCTAAAATATCAATTAATTCATATAAGTAGTCTTGTTTTTCTTGATTATTTTCTTTAAATTCTTTAATATTTTCTAAAGTCTTTTTATCTTCAGGTAAAATCATTAATTCTTTATAAAGATTATAATTATGATTACTTACTTTATTTTTATCTAAGTAAGATAAAATCTTCTTTTCATCAAACATTTCAATCATCTTATCAATATTTTCAATAAATTCTTTATTTTTTTCTTGGAAATCTTTTTTTACATTTTTTAACTTTTTACGATTTTCATTTAGATAACTAGGTGTTAAAAGATTAGCAAGAGCATCACTTCTTGTTTGATCAACAATATCTTTATAAGAAAAATAATCTTTGTAATAATTCTTAATAGCACGCTCTACTTCTTTTAATTCACCACTAGCTTTAATCTCATCATTAACTTCTTCTGTTTCATTAATTTTATTTAATTCATCACGAACTACTTTTTCTTTAGAAAGACGATTTAAATAAAATAATCCAATAATAATTAATATAACAAAAACAATAGTACCAATGATAAGAAAATCTTTTTTATAATTTCTTTTCTTTTCAAGAATATCAATTAATTCTTGATCATTTTTATTTATTTTTTTCTTTTTTTCTTTTTGTTTATTCATTACGACCTCAAAGGTAAATTATAATACAAGTTGAGTTTTAATGCAAATTTAATCATCAAACTTAATCCCTAATAGGGATACAATACATTCACTTTGAAAACGACTAATAATCATTCCTTTAATGCTATTGGTATCAAAATCACAATTATTAATATTACAAGTAGAAAAGTTAATATTATTAAGTTTAGTATTATTAAATTCACTTTTATGAAAATCAACATTAGATAAATAAATCTTATTTAATTCACATTCAATAAAACTAGATTCATCTAGTTTAGAATCATTTATATATAATTCTTTTATTTTAGAACCACTAAAATTACAATATGAACATATTGAACTATCTATTTGCAAATAATTAATATCTGCATCACAAAAAGTTGTACCAATTAATTTACAATTTTTAAAAATACATCTTGTAAAAATCATATTATCAAAATTCTTATTAGCAATTATACAATCTTCAAAAATAGTATCTATAAATTCGACATCAGAAAAAGATACATTAGTAAAATCAATTTTCTTAAAAGAACATTCGTCTATTTTAAGATCTTTAATAGTAATATTCGGACTTTCATCAAGATATTCACAATTATTAAAGGTACTTGATTCTGTTAATTTATCAGGTTCTAAATATTTAATTTTTAATTTAAACATATTTTCTCCTTTTGGCAATATATATGAATAATAATAAATAACCTGTTCCAAAGAAATAAGCTCCTATAACATCAGTGAAATAATGAACACCTAGGAAAATTCTTGATAAACCAACTAAAAAAATTAATATTGATAATAAACTAATAATTAATTTTTTATACTTACCATGATAGTTTTTATTAATAAGATATATTAATAATCCATAAAAAATAAAACTAATCATGGTATGACCAGAAGGAAATGAATATGTTTGTAAATCAATAGTTTTCCATATTGGTCGATCTCTCATAATTGTTACTTTTAATATATTATTAAGAGCCGTTGCTAATAATAAATTAGTAATAATTGCAATATTCGTTTTTTTATTAAAAGTTAATAAACATATTAAAGTAAAGAAAACAAAGACAAACCATTCACCAAAAGTTGTAATAAGAATCATAATCCCTCTAATAGAAAGTTTTTGTAAAAAATCAAAAATATTCTTTTCAAAAGATAAATCACATATTTTAACAATAATGGTTGTTGCAATAAATAAAATAAAACTAATTATTATTCCCAATAAATAACTTTTTTTCATCATCTACCTCATCAGTTATAATTAAATCCATCTTAATATCATTCTTTTCAACTGGAAGACTTGTTGTTAATTGTTCTTGAAAACAAATACCTATTTTATAAGTATCAATATTCTTTAAATAATTATCATAATATCCTCTTCCATATCCAAGACGATTATTATCTTTATCAAAAGCAAGACCAGGAATAACCATTAAATCAAAGTTACTACCTACTTCACCAGAAATAGGTTCCATAACCCCAAAACTATTTTTTTGATACTCCGTATTTTCATTAATTAAAATAAATTTCATTTTTTTATTATTAATTATTTTAGGAAGATATATTCTCTTACCAAGTGATAAACTTTCATTAATTAATTCTTTAGTATCTACTTCACTTCTCATACTATAGTATAATGCAATATCAATACCTTTTTTATAAACTTCTAAGTTCATTATTCTTCTTTTGATAATTAAAGATTTTTCATATCGATTATCTAAATTATCACGAAGAAAAGTAAATTCTTGTCTTAATTCTTTTTTCATATACTAATAAAAGGCCTAAAAGCCTTTTATCTCCTCTACTATTTTTAATGTATTAATATTAAATACTAAAAGATATGTATTATTATCACGATATTCTGTAAAGATTACATTAATATGATTATCTTGATTTAAAAACATTGGCAAATCTATACGACAATTATCTCTATCAATAGTCTTTAAATAAAAACTATCAGTTCGATTAATATCTTTCTTTTGTTCACTATCTTTATTTATTAATTCTTCTAAATAAGCTTCATATATCTTAACTAATAAACCATGATAATCACTTTCTTTAATTTCTTTATATTCTAGTAAATAATGATTATCTAATATTTTTCTTTCTTTAATATCAAAATTGTATGTTAAATAATTAACAATACCATTATTATCACTAATTTTAATAACAACTGATATTATATTATTATTTTCAAAGTATGTATAATCAATATTATATTTCTTTTCATCATCATAATAACTTGTTAAATCATCATTGATTTTATCATTTAATCCTTCTATTTCAGGATTCTTAATAGTAGGGATTTTAATTGTTACATCATAGTCATCATGTAAGATATTTTCATTAACACTTGATTCAATTACAAGTTCATCTTCTTTTTCTTCTTGTTCATTTTCTTTTTCTTCTTTTTGAGGTTCAACTTTCTTCTCTTCTTTATTTTCAAAATAATTATGATAAATATAGTAACCACCAAAGCCTAGTGAACCAAGGATTAATAAAACAACCAATGTAACAATAATATTATATTTTCTTGCAGATATCATTATAGCCTCCACTTATAATTGTAAATAAAGATTATCAATTTTGTTACTATAAATTACACTGTTTTACAAATCTTTACAAAATAATAAAAAAAGAAAAAGCTTTTTTACTTTTTCTTTTTATTTATAATCTTAGAAACATTTTTTCGCACATTTTGGTTTAGAACCACATCCACCTTGATACGGCCATAAACTAGACATTTGTTGTTTAGATTCATTCCAATATTTTATTCCCCAAGCTACTCCAGCAGAACAAGATACATTACCATCCGTTTGACTTTTACCTGTACATAAATTTTTTTTCGCTCTACATGCTGTAAGGGCAGCAGCGTCCGAAGCATAACCACTCTTCTTTTCAGAATGACCTCTTGAAGCATAACTTCCGTTTGTCGTATCAACACAATCCCATGTTAAATAATAATAATGTCGATTACAAGATGAGTCTGAAGGACCTGGATTAGTTGGATCATAAGCCGCATTAACGGTTAATTTACCATTAACTTTAGTAATATTATAATAATCAGCTGCTTTTGTAGGAGACACCGTTACAGTTGATAAAGTTTTTGTACTAGAACCAACACTTGTTTGTGTTCCTGTACACGTACATGAAATTGTATGACCTGATAATAAACTACCACTTGTTACTTTACATTCATTATTTGCTGATAAAGCAGAGCCATTATATGTCTTACTTTGATCAGTAGCTGTTACTGTTATATCTCTTTTTGTTACTGTTAATGTACCATTGGCCGAAGTTACATCATAATAGTTTACTTCACCACTACCTTTCGTTATCTTAACAGATTTTAAAGTTTTTGTACCAGTTCCTATTTCTGTTTGTGAACCTGTACAATTACAGGTTACTTTATCAGTACTTAATAAACTTCCACTTGTCGGTGAACAATTATCATTAGCTTTTAAAGCGGTTCCATCATATGCTTTTGATTGATTATCACATTTTATTGTTATTTTTCTCTTATTAACGGTTAATGTACCATCTTCTGGCGTAACATCATAATTTGGTTTTACATTCGTAGTTCCTTTTTTTATAGAAACAGAGCCTATTATTTTATCAGAAGTACCAGTAGCAGTTCTACTACCACTACAAGTACAAGTTAGAGTATGGCCAGATACTAATTTAATATCAGAAGTCACATTACATTCATTTGTAGCTTGTAAAGCAGTTCCATTATATGTCTTACTTTGATTTTTACATTTTACCGTAATTGGTCGTTTCTTTACCGTTAAAGTTCCATTAGCTTTAGTAATTGTAAAATAACTTGTTAAATTCTTACTACCTTTTTTTATAGTAACTGTACTCAAGGTTTTTGCATTTGTACCAACAGTTGTTATGCTTCCAGTATTTGTACAAGTTAATGTATGATCAGAAGGAATTGAACCACTAGTTACCTCACAAGTTGAATTAGCATTTAAAGCTTTTCCATCATATACTTTGTCTTGATTTTTTGCAGTTACTGTAATCGCTGCTTTTTTTACTTCTAATGTACCATTTTCCTTTTTAATATCATAATTACTAGTTACTTTATTTCCAGCAGCATTTGTAATTGTTACCGTTAATAATGTTTTTGTTGATGTCCCAACATTAGTTTGACTACCTTTAGTTGTACACGTTACCGTATCTCCAGTTACTAAACTTCCTGATGTTACTTCACAAGTAGTATCATAAGTTATAGTATAAATAATCATGGCATTCAACGATTTCATTATGTAAAAAACGAAAAGAAATATATCTTTTCGTTTTTTCTTATTAATTACCCCC
>JAEEGF010663938.1_pt1 | contig 16550 bp, 13 predicted proteins | sample 9134171 | NCBI WGS metagenome assembly JAEEGF01 (sample SAMN16246542, study PRJNA631951) | gut metagenome | biome: gut microbiome; feature: rumen; material: AP-attached | host: Bos | place: Iran: Karaj | collected 2018-10
TTATTCACAAGCGTTTTTCTTCGCATTGCGAATGCGGAGCGGATAACGCCGAAAAACGTCTCTTTGTTTTTTACGGCGATCCTTTCGCTTTCGGGTATCACGTCAAGGCGGATCACCGCAGAGTCAACTTTCGGAGCAGGGTAAAAAGATCCTGCGGAAACATTGAAAAGAAGCTTCGGTTTTGTGTAATACATCACCGATGCCGTGACAGCGCCGTAATCGGGTGAGCCGGGGGGCGAAACAAAGCGTTTCGCAAGCTCTTTTTGAACCATTACGGTAACGGACCGCACCGGGGCAGAGCTTTCGAGGATTTTCATGATAATCGGCGTTGTGATGTAATACGGCAGATTTGCGCAGATATGCGCCTCAGTATATCCGTATTTTTCGCACAGCGCGGCAATATCAACATCGAGGATATCGCTGTTTATTATTTCAATATTATCAAATTCCGCAAGCGTTTCCGAAAGAACGGGCAGCAGAGATCTGTCGATTTCAACTGCCGCAACAAATTTTGCGCGTTCGCAAAGTTCTTTTGTCAGGCATCCGAATCCCGGTCCGATCTCGATCACGAATTTTCCGTCTATATCCGCGCCTTCCGCCGTTTTTTTGGGGATCGCCGCGTTTACAAGAAAGTTCTGACCGAGCGTTTTTGAAAATTCAAATCCGTATTTTTCGCAAAGATAACGGATGACCGAAAGAGATGTAAGATCCATCAGTTTCCGCGTCCGGGACGGAAAACGGCTAAGCCCGTTATGAGCGCGCCTGTCAGACCCGCTATAAGCACCGTTACCCATGGCACGGTAAAATCAACAATGCCTCCGCGGCGTGTTTCGATGTGAAGATCCATTTTTTTCTCCTTATGCGTTTTCGCCGTTTTTGATATATCTGAGGTATGCGTCGATAAATCCGTCGAGCGCACCGTCCATAACGGCGTTTACGTTGCCCATTTCATAGTTCGTTCTGTGGTCTTTTACAAGAGTATACGGCATAAATACGTATGATCTTATCTGAGAGCCCCATGCGATCTGCATCTGGTCTCCTTTGATATCCTCTATTTTGTCGAGATGTTCGCGCTCTTTTATTTCAAGAAGCTTTGATTTCAGCATTTTGAGCGCCTGCTCTTTATTCTGCTTCTGAGAACGCTCGTTCTGACAGCCCACAACTATTCCCGTCGGGATATGCGTTATCCTTATTGCCGAGTCGGTCTTGTTTATATGCTGACCGCCCGCGCCGGACGCTCTGTGCGCTTCAACTTTGATATCTTCTTCGCGTATTTCTATATTTTTGTCGTCCGTGATCTCCGGCATGACCTCAACTGAGGCGAAAGACGTGTGTCTTCTGCCTGAAGCGTCGAACGGCGAAATTCTTACAAGGCGGTGAACTCCCGCTTCGGACTTCAGATAGCCGTAGGCGTTAGGTCCTTCAATAACTACCGTTGCGCTTTTTATGCCTGCTTCCTCGCCGTCAAGGATATCTATCGTTTTTACTTTGTAATTATGCTGTTCGCCGAATCTGCAATACATGCGGTAAAGCATAAGCGCCCAGTCCTGCGCTTCTGTTCCGCCTGCGCCGGCATGAAGGGTAAGAATAGCGTTGTTTGCATCGTATTCGCCGTTCAGAAGAGTTTCGAGAGTTTGTTTTTCAAACTCTTTTTCTATCGTGCGCGCGGTCTCGCCCATCTCGTTTTCATACTCTTCAACGCCCTCGTCCTGCGCCATTTCGGCAAGTGTTTCGGCGTCGTCTATAAGTCCGACAAGATATTTATAGCGGTTCAGTTTGTCTTTTATCGTTTTCTGTTCAACAAGCAGCTTTTGCGACCGCTCCATATCGTTCCAGAAATCAGGCGCGGCTACAAGCGTTTCTATCTGCGAAAGCCTTGCTTCGAGCTCGTCTGTTTTCATTGCCGACGCAAGATCTTTTGCCTGCTTTTTATAATCTTCGATCTTAAGTTTGTATTCGTCAAGTATTATCATATGTCTGCCCCCTTCTTAAATGATTTCGCCGGTCATTTGCCTACGCAAAAACGCGAAAAAATATTTTCTATTATCTCTTCCGAAACAGTTTTTCCTGTCATTTCACCGAGAGCCGATATTGCGCCTTCAATATCGCAAAGCAGCGCATCGGGCGTTGTGCCTATATTTTCAACTGCGTGCAAAAGCTCGTTTTTTGCCGCGGAAAGACACTCAAACTGTCTTAAATTCGCCGGTATTTCACTGCTTTCCGCCTCATCTGAAAGAGGAAACAGCGCTGCGATCGCGTTTTCAAGCGTTTCTATGCCGTCTCCGGTTTTTGCGCTTACATAAACGGCGCTGTCAAAGCCCTGCGGTATCTCGGGTCTTTTGTCGGTGATGTCGGTTTTGTTGAACACAGCTATTTTTTTGGCGGCCGCATTGGCGATCTTATCGGGGATCTCGACCGTTTTTTCGGTTATGTCGAAAACGCTGAGTATAAGCTGCGCTTCTTCAAGTTTTCCTTCCGTTTTTTCAACGCCTATCTTTTCCGCTTCATTGTCTGCATCGCGAAGTCCCGCAGTGTCAAAAAGACGAAGCTTCACGCCGCCTATCTGCGCACTTTCTTCTATAACGTCCCGCGTCGTTCCGGCTGCGGACGTTACTATGCACCTGTCTTCACCAAGAAGCCTGTTCATAAGCATGCTTTTGCCCACATTCGGTTTGCCTGCAATAACTGTTTTTACGCCGTCCTTTATAAGTTTGCCCGAATCGTATGAATTTATCATTTTTTCGAGCTCCGAATACGTATAAAGAACGGTTTTTCTCATTTCTTCGGCATCCGTATCTTCTATATCGTCATCGGGATAATCTATAAAAGCCAGAAGACGCGCCGAAATTTCGAGAAGTCCGTCTCTCAGTGAGTTTATTTTTTCGGAAAGCCTGCCTTTAAGTCTGCCTATGGCCATTGACGCCTCGGCTTTCGTTTCACTGTCTATAAGATCTATTATTGCCTCTGCTTTAAGCAGGTCGAGCTTTCCGTTCAGAAAAGCGCGTTTTGTAAATTCGCCGTTTTTCGCCTGTCTTGCCCCGTTTTTGAAAAGAAGACGAAGGATCCTGGAACAGTTGTATACTCCGCCGTGACACGATATTTCGACCGTATCCTCGCCGGTAAAGCTTGACGGAGAAAAAAACACCGAAACAAGAACATCGTCAACGGTCTGTGTGCCGTCGACGATATTTCCGTGTATTACCGAAGACGACCGCACGGTCCGCAAAGGACGGGAAAATATTTTTTCGGCTATTTCCACCGCATTCTCGCCCGACATGCGTATTACGCCTAACGCCGCCTTATACGGTGCAGTCGAAAGCGCGGCGATCGTTTCGTTTTTCATAGTTATTTATCCGTTTCGGTTTTTTCGGGTCTTGCAGCTCTCTTTTCGCCGGCGCGAAGCTCTACCGTAGGTTCGGTCGGTGCCGCTGCTGCAGACGGTTCTTCCCTTCTCTGCTGTCTGGGACGGTCGGAGTACTGCTTTTTATACGGTCTTTTGCCGTAATTTCCGGAGTTTTCCGTTTTAGGCGCTCTTTTTTCGCCTTCTACGAGCGTTATTTCGTTAGTCGCGGTTTTTTCGGAGTCGGATTTTTGTTTTCCGCCGTTTTTCTTACCGTAGTTTTTTCCGCCTTGCTGTTTTCTTCCTTCACCCTGGTATGAAATAACAACTTTTCTGTTCGGCTCGCTGCCTACGGAATATGTGGTGATATTTTCTTCATTCTGAAGATATGTATGAATGATCCTTCTCTGAAACGCGCTCATCGGACTGAGCGTAACGCGTCTTTGTGTTTTAAGGACCTGTTTTGCTGTTTTTGCGGCGAGCGCTTCAAGGCGCTGCTTTATTTCTTCACGGTAATTGTTGATATTTAAGGTTACTTTATATTTTGTATCGCTGTCACGGTTGAGAGAAAGCGCTATTATCCACTGCAGAGCTTCCATTTCTTCGCCCTGTCTGCGTGTGAAAATATCGGCGGCTTCGCCGTCTATCGTTATTGCTATATTGTCTCCTTCTGCGGAGATGCTCGTTTTGCAGCCCTCAAGACCAACTATCCTGAAAAGGCCCGTAAGGTATTCTTCTACTCTGTCTTCAACAGATACTTCGTAATTTACAACTATCTTTGCGGGAATGGCGCCTATGCCGAGAAATCCTTTTTTCGGCATCGCCTCTACCTCGTAAGAAAACATATCGCTGGACATACCGAGTTCTTTTGCCGCAGTTTCAACGGCAGCCTCGATCGTTTTGCCCGTAAACGTCTTTTTCACTTTTTTTCCTTTCACCAGCGCGGAGCGCATTATTCGGTCTTCTGATCGTCTTCGGATACTGTGATTACATCCTCGTTTTCGCGCTCTTTTTCCATTCGCTTCATTTTTTCGATTTGATTGTAGTTAAGTTTCTTTTCTTTCTGAGGCTTTTCTTCTTTTTTGGGAGGCTTTACGATCGCTCTGAGAAGGAATATCTGCCCGATAGACAGAACGTTGGATGCGATCCAGTAAATGCCTACGCCGGTCTGGAACGAAAATGCGAGCCATAATGAAAGAAGCGGCATGGTATACATAAGAAGGTTAAGGCCGTTTTTCTGTCCGTCGGGAGTAGGCTGCGCATTGAGTTTCTGCGTAAGGAAGCTCAGAAGGAAAGACGTGATGCCTGAAATTATAGGCAGCAATATCGCCCATGTGAAAATTGAACCTGCGGCGGCGATATATTCGCTCGGCGTCATACCGAGGTCAAGTCCGAGGAAATTAAGGTTAAGTGTTGATATTTCGGTTATAAATCCGCTGTCGGGATATTTTGCCGCATAGTCTTCGAGTCCGGCTTTTACGGTATTGAAAACGTCGCTGTCGTTGAGTGCCTGAGCAACGCGGATCTCGTTTGTCTGAAGCCATTTCGATACGGCGTCAAGGCTTGCTGTATCCGTATTGCCCAATGCTTCGGTTATTTTTGTTACTCCGGTAGCGTTAAGAATGTTGACTATCGCAAAATTCGTGATCTTGTTCAATCCCACTATATATGTGAGAGGACGGCGGATGGCGTTCCACAAACCGAGGATGATAGGGAGCTGTACAAGCGTGGGAAGACAGCCCGACATCGGGTTGTATCCTTCTTCGGAATATAGCTGCTGCAGTTCCTCGGAATACTTCGGGTTTTTTGTGTCTCCCTTGTATTTTTGCTGCAGAGCGTTGACTTTCGGCTGAACCGACTGCATTTTCAGTCTGCCTTTTTCTCCCTTTATGCCGAGCGGAAGCATTAACAGTTTGGCAATGAATGCAAATAAAATTATAGCAAGTCCGTAATTGTTGACAAGCATATAACAAAGTTTGAATATCCACGCAAGGGGGACATAAATAATATCTAAAATACTTTCCATTTACTCAGCTTATTTCTCCTTGATTTTTCGGGAACTGGGTCGTAGCCTCCCCTGCTGAAAGGGTTACAGCGCAGAATTCTCCATAACGCAAGAAAAGACCCCCTGATAAAACCGTGAATCCTGAATGCTTCGATCGCATATTCCGAACATGTCGGAGTAAAGCGGCAACACGGGGGGGTAAACGGCGAAATATTCTTCCGATAAATTTTAATCAGCGCTACAGCAGCCCTGGCAGGGATCTGACTGATTTTCATTTTTCTCCTGTTTTTCTGCGATAATGCCCGCTTTTTCGAATGCGCGCAGCATATCGCCTTTTACTTCATCCATCAGAACGAACGGGGTTTTCGATCGTGCAACAAGCACTATGTCGCAGTTTTTTTCGAGCTTTTCTTCAAGCAGCCTGTAAGCTTCTCTCATAACTCGTCTTGCTCGGTTTCTCTGCACTGCGTTTCCGATTTTTTTTGCGGTTGTGAGACCCAATTGATTTATTGACTGTCTGTTTTTCCGATAGTATACAACAACTGTCGGTGTTGCAACAGACGCGCCTTTTCTGTAAAGATATCGAAATACCCTGTCGTCCTTGATAGATTTCGTATATTTCATTGTAACCGATTACAGCGAGAGCTGTTTTCTGCCTCTCGCGCGTCTTCTCGCGAGAACTTTTCTGCCGTTGGCGGTTTTCATTCTTTTACGGAATCCGTGAACCTTGCTTCTCTGCCTTTTTTTGGGCTGATATGTTCTTAACATCTTACCGAACCTCCTTTTCCGGGGTCTTCACATATACTCTTTTCTGTCTTAAGGGCAGATTTCGAGTGTCAATATATTATAATACAATTCAACGGGAATTGTCAATAGAAAAAATTTGTTTTTTAAATTTTTTTCGAAAATTATTGCGAATATGAAAAATGCACTTGATTAATCGCCGAGTTTATGTTATAATGACTTATATTATTATATATATTATTATAGCGACCTCATTTCTGACGGCCGTTAACATACAACAGGAGATTACATTAATGAAAGCCTTTGAAAACTTATGGGCGGCAGCCGTAGAGCGTCTTTCGGAACATATAAGCAAACAGGCGATGGATCTCTGGATCCGTCCGATAATTCCCGTTTCATATGTCGATTTCTGCGCGGTTCTTCTTGTTGATTCATCGTTTCAGAGAGATATTATAATGTCCAAATACAAGGACCTGATAAATTCCGTGCTTTCTGATATGGTAGGGTTTGAAATGTCTATCAACGTTATCACGCCCGAAGAACGCAGTCCTTCGTCATCTCAGAAACGTCCCGAAAAGCCGAAAGTTGAAATAGAAAGCCTTGTGGAGCCTATCTATCCCGAATATACATTCAACACTTTCGTTGTGGGAGAATCAAACAAGCATGCTTACGCCGCTTGCAGCGCTGTTGCAAAAAATCCCGCAAAAGCGTATAACCCGCTTTTTATCTACGGCAATACGGGCCTTGGCAAAACTCACCTTCTCAAAGCGATAAGAAACGAGATCGCCGTTAATTTTCCCTCATATAAAACCATTTACATCACCGGCGAGGAATTTACGAACGAGCTTATCGAAAACATAAGAAACAAAACTATGCCCGAATTTAAAAACAAATACAGAAGCATAGACGTTCTTTTTGTTGACGATATTCAGTTTATCGCAAACAAGGATTCAACTCAGGAAGAATTTTTCCATACCTTCAACGCCCTTTACGAGGCAAACAAACAGATCGTTCTCGCCTCAGACCGTCCGCCGAGAGATATAGCGCTGCTTGAAAACAGACTTCGCTCGCGCTTCGAAATGGGTATCATAACCGATATATATCTGCCCGAATACGAGCTGAAGGTCGCGATCATAAAACAGAAAGCCACAACATACGGTCTCGATCTTCCCGACGACGTTGTAGACTTTATCGCTATGAAGATAAAAAACAACATACGTCAGATAGAAGGCGTTCTCAAAAAAATAATGGCGTTCCAGCTTATCTCAAATCTTCCGCCGTCGATCTCGGTAGCAAGCAGCGCCGTAAAGGATATCACGAGCGAAAACGAGCCGACACCCGTGGTTTTTGATAAAGTAATAAAAGAAATAAGCCGCGAATTCAATGTTTCGGAAGAGGACATACTCAGCAAAAAACGTATGGAGGCCATAACTTTCGCAAGACAGATCGCAATGTATGTTATGAGAGAAGTTACCGATCTTTCTCTTCCCGAAATAGGTCAGACATTCAACGGCAGAGACCATTCTACCGTCCACCACGCTATACATAAAATAGACGAAAAAATAAAAACTAACCCGGCATTGAAATCACGGATAGATACCGTTATTAAAAACGTGAAAGAGCTTTGAGTTTTCAACAGTATTATAAACACGAATCAACAGAAAAAACAGGATAACGAAAAAAATATCCACAGTTTCAAACAAAAATTATCCCGCATATCAACAGTATTCACAGACGTGGATCTGTTCGCGGTAATACAATAATTTTCCACACTCCGTCAAAAATCGCGAATCGCTTTTTACTGACGGAAAAAAAGCGGTTTTCCACCGTTTGAGCATACACTACATACTATTACAAAAATATAATTCTTAATCTGTTTTTGATAAAACCGATGGAAAGTGAGGACACTATGAATTTTTCATGCGACAGAACTATGCTTTATGAAACTTTCAGTATAGTTTCAAGAAGCATTCCCGCAAAAAACGCGCTTCCGGTGCTTTCATGTTTTCTTATAAACGCAGCCGAAAACGGAAATATAACCGTTTCGGGTTTTGATATGGATCTCGGTATCACCACTACAGTTACGGGCGAAGTTTCAGTTCCCGGAACAGTGGCTGTAGATGCTAAAATGCTCCTCGATATCATAAGAAGCATGGGACCGGATCTCGTTAACTTTGAGGAAAACGACAATAAGACCATAACCGTAAAGGGCGGAAAAACAGAATATATCCTTCCTGTTATGGATCCCGAAACATTTCCCGAAAGACCTTCGGCTATAGGCTGCGAATATATAACCGTTGAACAGAAAATGCTTCATTCCGTAATAAGACAGACCGTATTCGCGGTGTCTCAGAGTGACGTAAAAGGCGTATATACGGGAGCTTTTTTCAATATCCACGACGGTATACTCGAAGCTGTCTGCACAGACTCTTTCCGTTTTGCGATGAGAAAAGAAAAATACGCAAGCGATAGGGACATTTCTTTTTTGTGCCAGGGCAGAGTGCTCAACGAACTTATAAAAATAATGAAAAACGAAGACGGAGAGGTAAAAATAGGTCTTACCGGCCGTCACATCGTTTTTGAGTTTGACGATACCGTAATGATTTCAAGACTTGTTGACGGCGCTTATCTCAATTATTCCACGCTTATTCCCAAATCATTCAAGTATACGGTAAAAATAAAAACGGAAGAATTGAAAAAGGCGATAGAGAGAGCATCAGTGCTCATAAATGAAAAAATGAAAGCGCCCGTAAGAATAAGCCTTGAAACAAACAGGATATTCATTACATGCAAAACTCCGGACGGACACAGTTTTGACGATGAGATAATCACTGAAACAAACGGCGGACCGCTTGAAATAGGCGTAAACAACAGAAACCTTCTCACCGTGCTTTCGGCATGCGAAAGCGAAGAGGTGCTTATGAATTTCAACTCGGCGCTTTCTCCGATCGGGTTTATGCCCGTTGAAGGTGATTCGTTTATGTTTCTGATCGCTCCTATGAGGCTCAACACAAAATAACAGATGATTTTAAGATCTCTTGAGCTGAAAAATTTCAGAAATATAAGATCCGCATCCGTGAGTTTTGAAGACGGCGTAAATATTCTTTACGGCAACAATGCGCAGGGAAAAACGAATATTATAGAGGCGGTAAGGTTTTTTTCAGAATGCCGTTCGTTTCGCGGCGCGTCGGACAGAGACATAATCCTGTCCGGCGAAAGCAAAGCTGAGATCACGGCGGTTTTTGATAAAGACGGAAGAGAGCAGACGGCGCAGATAAGATTTGACGCCGAAAAAAGAAGAGAGCTTTATCTGAACGGCGCGAAACTGGCTCCGAAGGAGTTTATAGGCAGCTTCAACTCGGTGCTGTTTTATCCCGAACAGTTATCGCTTATAAAAAGCGGACCGGAAAACAGAAGAAGGTTTGCTGATATTTCGATCTGTCAGTTAAGACCGGTCTATTATTCTCTTCTTTCACGTTTTACGCGCACGCTGCAGCAAAGAAACGCGCTTCTCAAAACCGGAGATACGCGCACGCTTGACATTTGGGACGAAAGATTTGCGAAATTATCTTTTCTCGTAACGAAAACAAGGGAAAATTTTATTGACAGGCTTCAGACCTTCTCCGGAATATCCGTAAATGAGATATCAGGAGGAAAAGAGGAGCTTTCGATTAAATATATTCCGTCCTTTTATGCGGAAAACGAAAACGGACTTTATTCGGAGCTTGAAAAAAACAGAGAAAAAGACGCTGAACTCGGCTATACGTCAGTAGGTGCGCATAAAGACGATTTTGAAACGTATCTGAACGGTAAAAACGTTAAAATTTACGGTTCGCAGGGTCAGCAGAGGTCGTGCGTGATGTCGTTCAAGCTTGCGGAGGCCGAAATTACGGGAGATACGCGCGGAGAATACCCGCTTATTCTTCTTGACGACGTTTTTTCGGAGCTTGACGCCGAAAGACGGAACTACATCACCGGAAAAATCATGGGAAAGCAGGTAATAATAACTTCATGCGATCCCGTAACGGCAATAGACAAAGCAAAAAAGATATATGTTGAAGCCGGAAATATAATCGGCTGAAAGGAAAAACATGTATATTTATATCGGAGCCGACTATCTTGTAAACGAAGATGAAATAGTCGGGGTATTTGATATAGAGACCACGACCGTGTCGGGCATAACGAGAGACTATCTTACCGCCGCGCAGAAAAGCGGCAGAATAAGAGACGTTTCTTCCGAAATACCCAAAACGTTTGTTGTTTGCAGGTCCGAAGACGGATTTACGGTATATCTGTCGCAGTATTCCACCGCAACAATAAACAGACGGCGGATATTAGGCGGCAAAAACAAAAACACATAACGGCAAAATATGAAAATCCCGAAAGGAAAAAGATCAAATGGCGGAAAACACCGAATCGGTAATCAATAACGAAATGACTGCGGGCGAGACTTACGACGAAAGTCAGATCCAGGTAATGGAGGGTCTTGAGGCGGTAAGAAAAAGACCGGGCATGTATATCGGCTCGACCTCGGTAAGAGGTCTGTGCCACCTTGTATACGAAATAGTAGACAATGCGATAGACGAAGCTCTTGCGGGCTATTGCAAAAATATTTACGTTACGATAGAAAAAGGAAATATCGTTACTGTAGAAGACGACGGACGCGGAATACCAACCGGTATACATCCGAAAATGGGTATCTCAACGCTTGAGGTGGTATATACCATCCTTCACGCCGGCGGAAAATTCGGCGGCAGCGGATACAAGATATCAGGCGGTCTTCACGGCGTGGGCGCGTCGGTAGTAAATGCGCTTTCAGACTGGCTTACGGTAGAGGTATACAACGGTAAAGAGATACATTTTCAGAGCTATAAATACGGCAAGCCCGACGCTCCCGTAGCGGTAACGGGCACGACCGAAAAGCACGGCACAAAATGCCGTTTCCATGCCGACCCGTCGATATTTGAAACGACGGAATACGAATATGAAACTCTTTTGCAGCGTATGAGAGAGCAGGCGTTTTTAACCGCCGGCGTAAGAATCGTTTTTACGGATGACCGCGGCGACGAGCCTGTTGTGAACGATATGCATTATGAGGGCGGCATAAAAGACTTTGTGCGCTACATAAACGAGAAAAAATCAAACGAGGTATTGCACGATACGATATATCTTGCCGCGAAAAACGGCGACAATCTTGCGGAAGTGGCTTTTCAGTACAGCACGTCGTATAACGAGCTTATCCTTTCTTTCGCAAACAATATCCATACCGTTGACGGCGGTATGCACGAGCAGGGCTTCAAGCAGGCGCTTACAAAAGTTATAAACGATTACGGCAGAAAATATAAATTCCTCAAAGACGCCGACGCAAACCTTATGGGCGAAGACGTGCGCGAGGGGCTGACGGCGGTAATTTCGGTAAAACTGCCTGAACCGCAGTTTGAAGGACAGACAAAAACAAAGCTCGGCAACTCGGAAATGAGAAGCGTGGTAGATGCGCTCATAACCGATAAGCTTACCGCATACCTTGAAGAAAATCCCGCGATCGCAAGAACCGTTATGGAAAAGGCGATGACGGCGCAGAGAGCGAGAGAGGCGGCAAAGAGGGCAAGAGATCTTACAAGAAGAAAATCGCTTCTCGCATCAGCTTCGCTTCCCGGCAAGCTTGCCGACTGTCAGGAAAGAGATCCGGAACTTACCGAAATATATATCGTCGAGGGTGATTCTGCGGGGGGCTCGGCAAAAGACGGCAGAGAAAGACGTTTTCAGGCTATTCTGCCGCTTTGGGGCAAAATGCTCAACGTTGAAAAGGCGAGAGTTGATAAAATATACGAAAACGACAAGCTGTCGCCCGTAATTCTTGCTCTCGGCACCGGTATAGGGGCTGATTTTGACATCACAAAGCTGCGTTACGGCAAAGTAATAATAATGGCCGATGCCGATGTTGACGGTTCGCATATCCGCACTCTTCTTCTTACCTTCTTTTACCGTTATATGCGTCCGCTCGTAGAGCAGGGTCACGTATATCTCGCTCAGGCGCCGCTTTACAAGGTATCGAAGGGCAAAAACGATTATTACGCAAATAATGACGAAGAGCTTGACAAACTGCTTGCGGAAGTCGGACAGGACTGCAAGATATTCAGATACAAAGGTCTCGGTGAAATGAACCCCGAACAGCTCTGGGAAACTACCATGAACCCGAAAAACAGAACGATACTCAAGGTAAATCTTGAAGACGCGGTCCTTGCGGACGAGATATTCACCGTTCTTATGGGCGATAAGGTCGAACCGAGACGCGAATTTATAGAAGCAAACGCAAAATACGTTGAAAATCTTGATATCTGATCGAATAAGGCAGAAATAACATACAGGAGAATTACTTATGGCAAAAACCTCCGCGCCGCTCCCGCCGGACGATATAAGGGAGATGTTTGAAAATCAGAACGTTATAGACGTTGAGATACGCAAGGAAATGAAAACGGCATTTATGGAATATGCCATGTCCGTTATCGTTGCAAGAGCGCTCCCCGACGTGCGCGACGGTCTGAAACCCATTCACAGACGAATTATCTACACAATGTTTGAAGACAATCTTACGCCGGATAAGCCTTTCCATAAATCGGCAGCTACCGTCGGCGACGTTATGGCAAAATACCATCCGCACGGCGACGCTTCCATATACGACGCTCTTGTGCGCATGGCTCAGCCGTTTTCGCTGCGCTATCCGCTCGTTCAGGGTCAGGGAAACTTCGGCAATATAGACGGAGACCCGCCAGCCGCACAGCGTTACACAGAGGCAAGAATGTCCAGGATGGCGACCGAGCTTGTGCGTGATATAGAAAAAGAAACGGTTACGTTTACGCCGAGCTACGACGGCAGAAACAACGAACCTACGGTATTGCCTACGCGCTTTCCGCAGCTGCTCGTAAACGGGGCGACCGGTATCGCGGTAGGTATGGCAACGTCTATCCCTCCGCACAATCTTCGTGAGGTAATAAACGCAACTATCGCATTGCTTGACGATCCGCAGATAGGTATTGAGGGACTTTTGCAGTATATAGAAGGTCCCGATTTCCCCACAGGCGGCATCGTTCTGGGCAGAAGCGGACTTCGCGCGGCATACTTTACCGGCAGAGGCAAGATCACCGTCCGCGCAAGAACCGAGATCGAAACGGTAAGAGACAGAGAAAGGATCGTTGTTACCGAGCTGCCGTATATGGTAAACAAATCCCGTCTTCTTTCGGATATCGCAGACCATGTAAACGCAAAGCGCATAGAGGGCATATACGATCTGAGAGACGAGTCTGACAGAAACGGTATGTCTATCGTAATAGAGCTGAAAAAAGACGCGAACGCGCAGGTAGTGCTCAATCAGCTTTTCAAAAACACTCAGCTTCAGGATACGTATTCAGCAATAATGATCGCGCTTGTCGATCAGCAGCCTAAAGTGCTCAATTTAAAGCAGATACTTGAAAATTACGTATCTTATCAGGAAGAGATAATCACAAAGCGCACGCAATACGATCTCAAAAAAGCTCTTGAACGCGCGCATATCCTTGAAGGACTGCTCAAAGCGCTTGACCATATAGACGAGGTAATAAGAATAATCCGCGCGTCCAAAACGATCGCGGATGCGAAAGCGGCGCTCATTGATGCGTTTGATTTTTCGGATATTCAGGCTCAGCGTATAGTTGATATGCGTTTAGGTCAGCTGACGGGACTTGAAAGAGACAGACTGCTTGAAGAATATAACGATCTTGAAACAAAGATCGCCGATTACAGAGATATCCTCGCATCCGAAACGCGCGTGAAGGGCATAATCAAAACCGAGCTTGCCGAAATACGCGATAAATACGGCGACGACAGAAGAACGACTATCGAAGAGGTAGACGACGAAATAGATATCGAAGATCTTATCGAAGAAAAAACGTGCGTTTACACTCTTACAAACAAGGGATACATAAAACGTCTTTCGGAAGAAAACTATAAAGTTCAGCGCAGAGGCGGAAAAGGCGTTACGGCGCTCACAACGAGGGAAGAGGACGTTGTTGAAGAGATATTCACGTGTTCAACGCACGACAGAATAATGTTCTTCACGTCAAACGGAAGAGTTTACAGTCTTAAAGGCTACGAAATACCCGAATCGAACCGTCAGGCAAAGGGTATGAACATCGTAAATCTCCTTCAGCTGTCAGACGGCGAAAAAGTAACGGCAATGATACCCATGAAGCGGCTTGATGAAGACGGATATTTCACGATGATAACGCAATACGGTATTTCAAAGCGCTGCAGAGTCAGCGATTTCAGGAATATCCGCAAGGCGGGCCTTAACGCGGTAGACCTTGACGAGGGCGATATGCTCGTTACAGTCCGTCTTACAGACGGCGAAAGGGATATCATCGTTGCCACAAGCGCAGGCATGGCGATAAGATATTCCGAAAACGACGTGCGCGTAATGGGCAGAACGGCGCGCGGCGTAAGAGTTGTAAAGCTCGGCGAAGGCGAAAAGGTCGTAGGCGCAGCTGTTGTAAAAGAGGGACAGACTCTTGTGACCGTAACGGAAAACGGCTACGGCAAGAGAACGTCGTTTGATGCGTTCAACGCTCAGAGCCGCGGCGGCAAAGGCGTTCGCGTTCATAAGATCAGCGAAAAAACAGGCGCTCTCACAAGCGTTCGCAGCGTAAACGACGATGACGATATGGTCATAATCTCTTCGGACGGCATAATCATACGCGTGCATATTGCGGATATACCGGTATACGGCAGAGCGTCGTCAGGCGTTCACGTAATGCGCATAAACGGCGAAACAAAAGTTATCGCCACCGCGATAATCAACGCCGCGGATGACGACGGAGAAGTTACGCAAATCACCGAAGCGGTCGAAGAAGCGGAAGACGAGCCCGACGATGAGATCAGCGAAGGCACCGCCGAAGAAACTGCAGAAAACAGCGAAAACAAAGAATAATTTTAACCGTAAGGGAAATGAAAATATGAAAAGCACAGAAAAAACAATGGAAAAGATCGTTGCTCTCTGCAAAAACAGGGGCTTTGTATATGCCGGTTCGGAAATATACGGCGGTCTTGCAAACGCGTGGGACTACGGTCCGCTCGGCGTTGAAATGAAAAACAACGTAAAAAAAGCATGGTGGAAGAGATTTGTGCAGGAGTCGCCGCATAACGTCGGTCTTGACTCGGCGATACTCATGAACCCGAGAGTATGGGTAGCTTCAGGACACGTTGTAAACTTCAACGATCCTCTTATCGACTGCAAGGCGTGCAAAATGCGCCACAGAGCCGACAAGCTTATAGAAGACTGGAACGCTGAGCACGGCATTTCGATGACTGTTGAAGCGCTTACGAACGAGCAGATGACGGAATATATCCGCGAGCATTCCATCCCCTGTCCCGGATGCGGCAAGAGCGAGTTTACGGAAATAAGAAAATTCAATATGATGTTCAAAACGTTTCAGGGCGTTACGGAAGACTCTTCGACAGAAATTTACCTCCGTCCCGAAACGGCGCAGGGCATATTCGTAAATTTCAAAAACATTCAGCGCACAACGAGAAGAAAGATCCCGTTCGGCGTAGGTCAGATAGGCAAATCGTTCAGAAACGAGATCACACCCGGCAATTTTACGTTCAGAACGCGTGAATTCGAACAGATGGAGCTTGAATTTTTCTGCAAACCCGGCACAGACCTTGAATGGTTCGACTACTGGCGCTCGCAGTGCCGCAATTTCCTGCTCGATCTTGGTATGACGGAAGAAAATCTCCGTCTTCGCGACCACGAAAAAGAGGAGCTTTCGCATTATTCAAGGGCAACTACCGACTTTGAGTTCCTCTTCCCGTTCGGCTGGGGCGAGCTTTGGGGCATTGCGGACAGAACTGATTTCGACCTTACCGCGCATTCGAAAGAGTCAGGCGAATCGCTCGAATATTTCGATCAGGAATCAAACGAGAGATATATTCCCTACGTTATCGAACCGTCTCTCGGCGCAGACAGAGTTATGCTCGCGTTCCTTTGCGACGCGTATGACGAGGAAAATATTTCTTCTGACCCCGAAAAACCGGACGTTCGCACGGTGCTTCATTTGCATCCCGCCCTCGCGCCCGTAAAAGCAGCCGTTCTGCCGCTTTCAAAGAAGCTCGGCGACGGCGCGGAAAAAGTATTCGCTTCGCTGTCGAAATATTTCAATATCGAATACGACGACGCCGGCTCTATCGGCAAGAGATACAGACGTTTTGACGAGATCGGCACGCCTTTCTGCCTCACTTACGACTTCGACTCGGAAACCGACGGCTGCGTGACCGTCCGCGACCGCGACACGATGCAGCAGGAACGCGTAAAAATCGACGAACTCAAAGAGTATATCGAGAAAAGACTGGAATTTTGAGGAAACGAATCGAATACCGGCATAGTTGGAATAATTCCGACTATGCCGAAATAATAGGGTTTTATTAATA
>JAEEGF010684989.1_pt1 | contig 16549 bp, 9 predicted proteins | sample 9134171 | NCBI WGS metagenome assembly JAEEGF01 (sample SAMN16246542, study PRJNA631951) | gut metagenome | biome: gut microbiome; feature: rumen; material: AP-attached | host: Bos | place: Iran: Karaj | collected 2018-10
ATTTGCCTGTGAAGAAATCTCTATTGAACCAGCGTCCAACCAAGCGACTTGCAACCTTATTGTTATTAAGGAAGGCGGTAATTTCCGTATTTTCCTTCTCACTATTGGCTCCAGAAAGTTTTTTGTTCATAGTGAGAACTTTGACACTTAGATTGTGGTCGTTAAACTTGTCTGGCACAGGAATCTGCAAGAAAGCCTCTTTGATTTCACCTGCAAACTTTTGGTCCGTATGATTAACGAGAATCGAATATATCGAACTGCGTCGATAATTTGATTCGGTGTCTTGGGCAAGTGTGTTAGTAACTGATGCTACTGCAAGTCCTAATATGATAAAGCGCATTTTCATAATCGTCTTTTTTTGAAGTTAATAATTCCATTCATCTTTACTCAATGTTGCATTCAAATCGTATGAGCGATTCTCGCGTGTGGCCTCTAATAGTATATTCTTCTTCTCCATTGAGGTTAAAGCGCGTCCATTTCGCTTTTGTATTTCTTTTACTATCAGCTCTTTATATGCCACAGAGACCGGTATATCCATCAGAACTTCATCATTTTCGTTTATGAGATAGCCGAATTTATCAATGTTCTTTGATGCGTCAATATTGTCAATAGCGGTTTTGTCAGCATTCGGTATGAATAGTTGTGCACGGTTCAATGGTGTGTTGTCGACTATCATGTCCGTTGGTGCAACATGGGCGATACCATCTTTGAAGTTGTCAACTCTTTTATAACCAGTGGTGGCTATCTGATTAGTTTGCAGATTATAGTGATAAAATAGTGAGTCGTCTTTAGTAACCCACAAATGTTTAGCATTACGTTCAGATGGGAATACAATACCTGCATAAGCAGTAGGGATGAGCTCGGAATTCTCAGGTGATACTATGCCCCATTTCCCATCTTTCAAAACAGCAATTATATCGTATATGTTGCCGTAAGCTTTCTCGAATTCGAAAGGAACCTTGATGTCGCCAGATCGGGTGATACATCCAAACTTTCCATCTTTTTTAACGGAAAATATCTGTTTGTCTTCTTTGAAACTTGGAAATTCGATTTCTTCATAACCTGATAGCGAGGCAACGTCACGATTATAATCATCAAAGACGTCCCATGTCCCGGTGTTGTTTTTTGCAGCCCATAATCCACTTGCAATGCTGTGCTTTAATGAAGAATAGCCCGTTCGGACTGTAGTGCCACTATTGTTGATGAATGACCAAGAACTACCATTAACTGGTGCAATTTCGCCAATGAAATCTCCATGTGTCCAGAAATTGATGTCTAAAAATTTAGAGTCGAATTTAGCGGCTTCAAATCCTTTACCTGTGTTTAGGTTGTGATAGCCACATATGGTTTGTTTCTTCGTTGTATTATAGTATCTTACCATTCCACTTTGTGGTTGCATGACAATGTTGTATAAACCTGGCTTTAAGATTTCCTTGCCGTTACCATCCATGATGCCGGCATTATTGCTTCCAAAGCTATTTCCACTGAATCCAAGATATGAGCAATCCGTTATTAATGTGTCTGTTGTAATATGGTTGCTGAAAGATAGGGTTTTACCCTCATGTAACTGAGTTAAGTTTTTCCCGTCAAAAGCAAATTCATAAAGCCCCTTATATTTGGCTTCAACTAATATGTCGCCGTTCACATTAATAATGCCATACTTTGCTTTGGCCATGTATGTCTTTTTGTTAATTGGTGTCGCCTTTCCGCCTAAAGCGATTAAAGCTTTACCATAACAGTTTGGACGTGATATTAATGAGTATTTTGCAGGTAACACTACTTTGCCTTCATGGTTCGCAAGTCCCATTAATTTTCCTGATTTGATAAGGTAAAGGTTCTTGTTCCATGGGAATATCTGAGTGTATTTCAATGGAAGCAGAACAGTTCCTTTAGTGTCGATAATGCCAGACTTTCCACCCTTCGTGACAATTGCAATACCGTCATTAAAAGGCTGGGCAGATTCATATTGACATTTGATGACTTCGTTACCATCTTGGTCAACATAACCAATTTTACCTTTCTTGTCAACATGAATCTTTAATTCTTGAGCTTGCACATTCATAGATAGTACAAGGCCTGCTAAACATAGAAGTTGTTTTAGGTTCATAATTTTTGTCTGCCAGTCTATAGCCCCAGATTCGACTGCTTTTAAATCGTTACTATTGATCATTTGCGACACAAAAAGAAAGCATGGGAACTCTGCATATCGCTCGTCCCACGTGTAGAGGCCTTAGCATTGCCCGGAATTTACACGTCAAAACAAAGCGCTTTGCAAACGCCTTTTTTAATATGTCGTGACTATCTCGTACCACACCTGCTACGTTCCATTTGGGGATGCAGGCCTCTCTTGGCTTGGTGTGGTTTGTCTTTTGCGATGTGATTTGCTGAACACGTTCGGCTATATCATTTGGCGTCAGACAACAAGTAGTCAACTGCAAATATACGTAATTTTCTCGTAATATCAATTTATTTCTTGGAAAACTACTAATTTTTTGGATTATTTAATAACTAATGTTAAAATGAATGGCGTATAACTGATTTGGCTTTTTAAGTCCTTTTTTCTACGACGCGTTCCAGAAAAATCTGCAACGTGGTGTAGATTTTCCTGGAACGCGATGGAAAAAAGACTGGTGTACGTGGTACTTATTTCACCACCTTTTTACCATTGATGATGTATATACCCTTAGGCAAGGCTGTCTCATCCGTGCCAAGGTTACGTCCGTGCAGGTCATATATATAAGGTGATACCTTTGAACGGTCGTTTGAAATCTTATGGATTCCTGTGGTATATTGCTTCTGAACAGGATCTATTGTGTAGGTTCCGTCTGAGCTCTTGGTCACAGTGAAATACACTTTACCTGTGTTCTCGCCGCATCTGAATGGTTGGAATCGCTGTTCTTTAATATCCTTGCTGCCAAGGAATACTTTATAGTTACCAGCTGGGAAATTGGCATCGTTGACACGTGTAAACGATACCTGATCAAGTACATCTCTTTTGTATCCCCACAGCTTGATTCCTTTGTAGTTTTCAAAGTCTTCTTCGTTTATTACAATCTTGTATTGCTGACCGTTTGTTTTGTCTTCTTCAAATATCAAGGCAATAGAACCTTCAAAAGGAAGCCAGTTATAGTTGTAGAAACTACCAAGATTGCTGATGTTGAAATATTTGCCAGAGGTAGAAATCTTATAAGGTTTTTCACTTGCCCATAAAGAAGTGTATGTGTCTTCGGCATCTGGCTTTTCCTTCAACTTGTAGCCAACAATCATAGCCTGGCTGCTGCTGAAATTATAACCGAATGCGAAACCTGCAGTTCGTTTTGGGGTCAGTCCGTCAATGGCGTAATAGCCATTGCAGTCGCCGTCCCATCCCCAATTTACATGTACAAGTCCTTCTGCATTGATACCATCAATAACAAAAGCGTGTCCACCTGCTCTGTCGTCACGTCCAAAATATAATATGGGGTGCTGAGCTGCTAATTCTTCTCTGACTAGATTCATCCACTCTTCGTTATTGAAGAAATCGCGCTCATAACAGTGCAGAGCTAATGAGTCATAGCGGAAATAGGTGGCTAACCCATCTGTAGCGTCGAATTCTGTTGCTCCACTTCCGTCGGCATTGTAGTTCATCTTTACTGCCGCACCACAGTGTAGTAACAGTGTCGATATGGCATTTTTCTCTTCATCAGTGAGACTTGCCAGTGTGGTGGCATCGTACTTATCCTTCATCAGGTTGTATTGATAGGTCGCACCATAGTTAAGTGCCCAAGGACGGAATCCTCCCATCACGGTATAGCTACTAGATCCTTTACCTGTTTCAGGATACTTGAAATAGTATAGTACTTGTGACATGGCAGTGGCGACACAACCAGAAGGTGTTTTCTCACCTTCAAGTGTCGGACATTTCAGGTTATATGGTTCTCCTTGTCCCCATTCTGCTGTCAGTAGGGGAGGTATTACATCTGTAGTGCCACGTGTAGTGGAACGTATCTCAGAATCTCCAGCGGTTGCGTTTACTGTACTGAGCCACCATTTCATGCCACAAGGCATTTTTTCTTCATTATATGGTGTTTCAGAATACCCAAGTATGGGGGCATTCCTTGTGTCTTTGCTGACGATAGCATAGCTATTGCTTGTAGCATAGATACAATAAGCATCGGTATCGCTGACCTTCTTGATTTCAGAATCCATGCTGCGTGTATTGATGCTTCTTTGTGACTTTAATTGTTTTTCAGCAATACGGCGCATCTCTTGGTCCGATCTTTCTGAAGCCGAAAGATTCAGACTGGTGGATGCAATGATGGCTAAGAGTAAAAATTTCTTCATGTTCTTTGGTTTTGTAAGTGTTAAAAGGAGGTACACGGCTATTGCTGTGTACCTCCTTGAAATATACTAATTCAGTATCGGAGGCTTAATAGCCAGGATTCTGAACGAGGTTCTCATTCACCTTCAACTCATAGGCTGGAACAGGCCACTGCCAGTGAACGTCATCGGCAGCCATGCTCTTACCAACGAATGCAGCACTGCTCTGAACAGCTTCAGCAGCACCATCCTGGGCAGCACGTCCTTCGAAGCCCTTGCCCCAACGCTTGAAGCAGTTGATACGCAAACCTTCACCTACAGTCTCCTTGAACCACTCGTTTTCAATAGCAGCTTCTGTAGCCTCTGTCTTTGAAGCGCCGCGAGCAGCCTGCAGCTCATTCAGTGTGGTCTTTGCAGCTGCTGTGTTACCTGCGCGGAAGTCAGCCTCAGCAGCAATCAGGTACATCTCGCCAATCATGAAAGGCTTGATGAGCTGACGTGCATTGGGGATACCGGTAGAAGTGAGGGCAGGGTTACCCAGATACTTTACAAAGTTATAGAACTTGCCAGTGAGGTTTGCACCACCCAGAACACAAGTCATAGCTTTTGTAAACCAAACCTGGAAGCGCAGATCTGTTTCCTCATAGCTTTCAACCAACTTCTTAGAAGGGATGAAGTATGGACGGAGATATATGCCGTAGGTCTTGTCAGATGTTGTCAGGGTGTAGATGTCGTTTACAAGGCTGTTTGAAACGTTGTCAAAAACCTCAGTGGCACCACTCTCTGCCAGTGAACCGGCCAACTGCATGATAGGCTCTGTACCTTTGTCGTTAGCGTATTCAGCATCCATAGCCTCGAGTGTGCTGGCAAGTGTATAGCCGGCAGCAGAGTTAAGAACCTTCTTGGCGGCAGCTGCTGCATTAGCATAATCCTTAATGTCGATGTAGTAACGTGCAAAAAGTGCGTTTACGGCATCAATGGTAGGATACATAGAACCGATTTTTCCCTTTACGCCTGCCAGCTTGGTAGCAGCGATATCAAGGTCGGCCTTAATCTGGGCATAAACCTCGGCAACGGTAGCACGTTTAGGCTTCTCCAGCTGATCATATTTAAGTACCAGGGGTACAGCCAGGTCTGATGAAGAAGAAGCGCCATAGGCCTTGCCAAAGTGACGAACCAACTGCAGGTAAGAAGCTGCACGATAGAAGTGAGCCTCACCATCGGCAACCTGAGCAAATGCTTCTGCTCCAGCGTCTTCGGGCTGGTACTTTGCTACATGCTCAATAAAGAGGTTGTAGTTCTTGATGGCCCAGTAGTTGATAGCCCACATGTCGCGAGTGTCATAGTCGCTTGAACTGAATGAGTTGTCGGTACGGTGGATGCTACCAAAGTTGTTACCATAGTCAATGGTTGCATTGAAACCATCACACATAACTTCATCGGCTTCTGAGATCTGACCATAGTGGGTAACGCGGTATGACTGGTGCAAACCATTCTCAAATTTTTCCAAATCAGCGCTATTGGTGATCATATCCTTTCCATCTACATATGAGATAGAGGTCTTCGGCAGTTCTTCCATGTGACATGAAGTGAGTGTCATAGCACCTACGCCGAGAATCAACAGATATTTATTGTAATTCTTCATAATTTTTTCTTTATTCTTATTATAATTCTTGTTTCCAACACATTAGAAGGTGATCTCAGCACCAATCAGATACTGCTTAGAGTTACCAATCTTACCTAATGTCAGGTTGCTGTTAACCTCAGGATCGATACCACTATAGTTGGTGACAGTCCACAGGTTACGTCCAGTCAGGGTGATCTTCAGGCCTTTAACAACATTCTGGAAGCCAAGGAGCTTCTTGGGGAAGTCGTAGCCAATCTGCAGGTTCTTCAAACGCAGGAATGAAGCATTCTCCAACAGGTGTGTATCGAACTGCATCACGTGATCGTCTGTCCAGCATGGGTATTTGGCGTCGGTGTTCTCTGGTGTCCAGAAGTCGGCGACCTTCTTACTTGTGTTGTACCACAGGAATTTACCTGGGTTCTCGTAGAAGTAAGCATCGTTGTTGATCAGGTACTTACCCAGTACGTATGAGAAGTCAGCTGCGAGTGACAAGCCCTTCCATCCACCAGTGATGCTGAAACCACCATTAACAGGTGCGTAGCGCTTCTTGCCAGTGTTCTGCTCAAGTGCAGCCTCGTCGAAATTCTTTGTTGTCTCTACCTCGTGGTTCTTGTCGATGTTTTCGCCTGGTACGTACCACATTGGAGCACCATCAGCAGGATCAACACCAGCATATACAGGATAGTAGAACATAACTGGGCTACCAACTACGTATGCTACACCAGTGTTGGCGATCTGCCAACGGTCACGGCCCTGGAAGAGCTCAGTAACCTTCTGGCTGTTGTAGTTGAAGATGGTGCGGAAGTTCAGGTAGTAGTCCTTGCCCTTCAGGATGTTGAAGTTCAACTCGATATCGATACCCTTGTTCTGCAGAGTTCCTACGTTCTCAGTGATCTCTTCGAAACCAGTGGTGTAAGCGTAAGGAACGCCCATCAGCATATCAGAAGTCTTGCGCACATAGTAGCTTACATCGAAGTCCATGAAGTTGAACAGACGACCGCTAACGCCTACAGTCAGCAATTTCTGCTTCTCCCATGTCAGGTTGGGGTTGCCAGGCTGGTTGTATGCCCATGTTGGGGTGTCATTGTACTTGGCAAGTGTTCCAATACGACCGATGGCTGCGTAGTCACCGATAGAGGCATTACCCTGAGTACCGTAGCTAACCTTGAGGTTCAGGTCGTTGACCCACTTGTAGTCCTTCATGAATTTCTCCTTAGAGATCTTCCACATAGCACCTGCTGACCAGAATGTAGCATTACGGTTGTTAACACCGAAGCGTGAGCAAGCGTCGTTACGGATTGAAGCATCCAGGAAGTACTTCTCCTGATAGTTGTAGTCAATGCGGCCGAAGAATGAGAGGAACTTACTCTTGGTAGCGCTCTCGCTCATAGCGTAGGTAGACTGCAAACCATTCTGCAGGTTCATCAGGCGGTCATCGTCCTGACCAGTGCTGCTTGCATAGAAATAGTCATAGTCGTTCTCAACACCTTCCATACCACCAAGTACGGTGAAGTTGTGATCTTCGGCGATATTGAACTTGTACTCAATCGTGTTGGTGATAGTGTTGCTGTAATCGAAGTCCATTGACTTACCCTTAGTACCTTTTCCGTTAGCACCTGGGAATGAAGGATAGGTCATCCAGTTGTTGCGAACGAAGTACATATCAGTACCGATACGCGACATAATCTTCAAGTTCTTGATTGGAGAAATCTCAACATAAGCATTACCTACCAAACCATAACGCAGGTACTGGTCGGGGTGGGTCTGCATATAGTACTCCTGATTCCACAGGTTGCTACCTGGGTAGCGCTGGTACTCGTTGCCATCCTCATCGTAGCGAGGATACAATGGGTTCTGCAGCATTGACAGACCACCAGCCAAGTAGTTGGCGTTTCCTGATGAAGAGTTACCCCAGTTAGAGTTACGCTGACGCTTGTCGTAAGAGAGGTTAATGTTAACACCAACCTTCAGCCAGTTCTTTGGACGGCCATCTACATTAGCGCGAGCTGTGTAACGATCATAGTAGTTACCAATGGTTGTACCATCCTGATGGAACTGAGAAGCACCAATCATGTACTTAACCTTCTCACCACCACCTTCAATAGCGATGTCGTTCTGAGTCTGAACAGCATCCCAGTTCTGCAGAACCTTATACCACTTGGTATCGGCTGTATAGCCATTCTTGTCGAAACGGTTTGCCAGATATGCCTCTGTTACACCCCAATCGCCAAATGCGTCAACCCAGAACTTGCGGAGTTCGCTGGCATTCATCATGCCCTCATAGAAATCCTGATTGGCCAGTGAGTTACGTCCATACTGTGTGCGGAATGTAACCTTGGCATCGCTATTGAACTTACCCGACTTTGTTGTAACATAGATAACACCGTTGGCAGCACGAGAACCGTAGATAGAAGTAGCAGATGCATCCTTCAATACAGTTACGCTTTCAATGTCATTAGGGTTCATAGCCATGATGGTACGGCTAGAAGAAGGAATACCATCAATAACGTAAAGTGGAGTAGAACTTCCACCCAGTGAACCGATACCATGGATATTCATACTAACAGCATTATCTCCAGACTCTCCTGAAGAAGTCAGTACGTTCAGACCAGCAACCTGACCCTGCAGAGCATCAAGAGCAGAAGCAGAAGGAGCTACGCTCAGTTTCTCTGAGTTAACGGTTGTTACTGATCCAACAACGGTACCTACCTTGCGGCCAGAACCGTAACCTACTACTACCACCTCATCGAGGGAAGCAGCATCTGACTTCAAGAAGATACGCATGCCATTCTTGGCGATTACCTCCTTGCTCTCGAATCCCAGATATGAAATTTTAAGGGCATTCTTTCCTGATGGCAAAGTTAATGTGAACTTACCGTTTACGTCAGTCAGTGAACCTGTCTGAGTTCCGATCACCTGGACAGCAGCACCAATAATGGGCTGACCATCGTCCTGTGAGAATACCGTACCGGTAACTTTAGTCTGTGCCAGCGCTGTTCCCATGAAAAGGAATAAGCTGACCATCAACATTGTTAGTCTTTCTTTCATAAATTCTCTCTCTTTTTGTTAATTATTAAAACGATTAAATATTAATTTCTCGCGTACATTATATAAATGGTTCTTTTTGGGCGTGTCTAAATGACACTTTGCTCTATTTTTCCGCTTTCGGGTTGCAAATGTAATGCATATATTCCTAAAAAACGAATAAAATTATAAAAAAATCACATTTCTGCTTGATTTTTTAACATAAATACCATAAAATGGGTAGAAAAACAACATGAAAGCAGAATATTTATATAACTTACGGTTTAATGTTTAAAGTACACTTTTAGTTTTGAATTGATATTTCGATTTTTGCTGGTATTAATGAAAAAAGCAGTACGTATTAAGGAAAACGCCAGTCCTTATTACGGAGGACTGGCGTCCTTATTACGGAGGACTGGAGTACTTCCGTAGGCGTACTGAGCCGATGGTGTATAAAAGAAAGGTGAGAGGTTAGGCTAACTACTCACCAAACCTCTCACCAAACCTCTCACTCAACCTCTCACTTTAGGCAGCCTTGGTGGGCACCACTTCGTAGAACTTGACATGGCCTCGCTCTGTGTGGCTGAAACCCAGGTCCTTCATTGCATAGCCCAAGTGAATCTTGGTGCTGATGCTCTTCTTCAGCGAAGGGAAGTCTTTGCTGAGACTGTCGAGAAGCTGTGTACAGTTCATGGCCATCGCTTTTTCGCCATCCTTGGGCTTGCGAAAACAGCATCCCACAATCTCTGCGATATCTTTCACGTCGGTGTAGTTCAGATTGATTTCCTGAATGCGTGCCACTTGTTCGTTGTCGAACCAGTAGGGCGATTTCTGCGCTTTCAGCTCGTACACTATCTGTGCATAGAGTTGGGCGTAATCGATATCACCCGAATTGTCGATATACTGTCCTTGTGGTATCTCCAGACAGATGAACCGACGACTTCCTGTAACATCCGATAGCGGATGAGGATTGTTGGTGGTTGCCACAAACGAGGCATAACGTGGACGGTCGTCTTGCGAACAGCCATAGATGGGGCGCCCGTTCACCTTGCTCTTGGATAGCGTCTGCTTGAGGGCTGCCTGCTGACTGGGGCGGATGGCATCGAGCTCGTCGAGATTCACTATCAGATTGTTGGTGAGTGCCATCTCTTTGTCGAACTTGTTGCTCAGATTCAGATGGTCGAGATAATACTCGCGCAGAGATGGTGGTAGCAGACGGGCCAGGAAGGTGGACTTGCCACAGCCTTGAGCACCAATCAGGGTGGGCACACACTCGTTGCCATGCAGCGTGTCCATCTGCAGCCAGTGGGCTACTGCAGAGCGAAACCACACAGCCAGGAAGCTCATCTGCTCGCTGGTAATGCCTGGCAGGCGGCTGAGAAGTTGCCCCAGATGGTTCTGCCCATCCCAGCGTGGCAGTTGATCCAGATACTCGCGGATGGGGTCGTAAGTGGGGGTGGCGTCCGAGTGAATCACTTCGATGATATCCGTCTTTGGACTGCCTTTCGTTAGTTGCTCCTGTTTGGCCTTGCGAACAATACTGTTCAAGGCCTCAGGGGTGAGAGGTGACCAGGCAGACTGGTTGGTGGTCTGCTGGGTGGTGTTGATCATAAATTCTACCTTGCCGTTAAGGATGTTGCGACGGAACTGGTAGTTTTCTTGCAGAAACTGTTCTACTGCGAGTGCATTCTGGTGAGAGGCCGCAACTGTCTCTCCATTAACTTTCATTTTCTCCATAATCGTTTTAAAAAGAATTTAATAATTAAGTTGGGTCTTTACTTATTGTCGCTGCAAAGATAATATATAAGGATTGCGCTTTACGGATTTTTTGCCCAAACGTTTTCTTAAATAATGTTAAGGCGTTTTTTGCAGGAGTGGCTAAGGGGGAGGTTGGTGAGAGGTTTTCAAAACATCTCATGCCTCAAGTCCCCTGTGTTTATGCGGCTCTCGGGGCATGAGAGTGAGAGGTTGCGATAATAAAAAAACAGCGAGTTTAATGCTCGCTGTTTTTAAGTTTTAATACCTTTCTTATATCATGGATGGTATTATTATTTCACCTGGATAACCAGATACTTGCTGGTGCTCCAGAAGGTCTGTGGGTCGGTGATGCGCAGCACGTACTGCTTGTTGGCGTCGGGCTGCAGCTTGTAAGAGTTGGCGGGGTGAACGGTCAGCACCTTGGCATCCTTGCTGTAGAGCTTGATCTCCTTGTCGACACGGATGTCGATCTTGGTGAAGTAGTCCTTGTTGAAGTTGCCCTCGAGGATCTTCTTCTTGCTGAACAGGCCGTCCTTGGTGATGATCTGCTGCTTCTTGAGCTCGTCCTTGGTGCCGAATACGAACCAGGCGGTGTTCATCTGCTTCTCCTGTTCTTTCAGCTTCTTGGCCTGGCTGTCGTTCTCGGTCTGAAGGGCACGGGCGTCGTCTTTCATGTTGCTGATCTCGTTCTTCAGCTCGCCGATGTGGATATCCTTGGCCTCCAGCTGTGCCTGCATCTCGGCAATCTGGGCGTCCTTCTTCTCCATCTGCTCGGTGAGGTTGGCGATGATCTTCTTCAGCTTGTCGCCCTTGATAGAGCTCTCGCGAACCTGCTGCTTCAGCTTGTTGATCAGGTCCTTGTTCTGCTGCATCATCGACTGGATGAACTGGAAGTTCTCGGCGATGCGCTGCTTGGTATTGGTGCCTTCGCCCTCCTTGGCCAGGGTGACGCGGTTCTGGGCTTCGGTGATCTCACGGAATCCCTCCTCGATATCTACAAAGGTGGTCATCATGTCGTTGATTTCATCATCTTTCTGGGCGATCACTTGGTTCAGCGAGTCACGCTCGGCGCGAGCCTGATTCTCTGCCTTCTTGGCAGCCTCGTTACAACTTGCCATTGCCATGGCACACATGGCGAAGATAAACAGTTTCTTCATAATTACTTCTTTTTATTGATTTGTTCTTTATTGTCGTTGCCAGCCAGGATGATCACTATCTCACCCTTGGGCTCATGTTCCTTGAAATGGGCGATCACCTCTTCCAAGGTGCCGCGCACGCTCTCCTCGTGGATCTTGGAGATCTCCCGGCACACGCTCACCTGGCGCTCTGGACCATAGACCTCGGCAAACTGCTGCAGGGTCTTGACCACGCGGTAGGGCGACTCGTAGAAGATCATGGTGCGCTGTTCGTCGCGCAGCGATTCGAGCTTGGTCTGGCGCCCTTTCTTCTGGGGCAGGAAGCCCTCGAAGGCAAAGCGGTCGCAAGGCAGGCCGCTCGATACGAGGGCTGGCACAAAGGCGGTGGCGCCAGGCAGGCACTGTACTTCGATGCCTGCACGTACGGCCTCGCGCACCAGGAAGAACCCGGGGTCGGAGATGCCCGGTGTGCCGGCATCGCTTATCAAGGCTACATTCTCGCCAGCCTGCAAGCGGGCCACGATCGAGGCGGATGTGCCGTGTTCATTGAATTTGTGATGCGACATCAGCTGGTTGTGGATGTCGTAGTGCTTCAGCAGTTTGCTCGATGTGCGAGTGTCTTCTGCAAGCACCAGATCCACTTCTTTCAGGATGCGGATGGCACGGAATGTCATGTCCTCCATATTCCCCACTGGTGTCGGAACGATGTATAATATACCCATAACAAGGGGCAAATATAAGGCAATTTGGTGGAATAGACAAAAAAAACGGTGAAATCTTTGCAATTATTAAAAGTATTTGTACCTTTGCACGTAATATGACAGAAATCTTAACAGGTGAGGCACACCGGCCTGGGAGAATAGAAGTGGTGTGTGGCTCGATGTTCTCGGGCAAGACGGAGGAGCTGATCAGGCGTATGCGCAGGGCGCAGTTCGCCCGTCAGCGCGTGGAGATATTCAAGCCGGCCATCGATGTGAGATATTCCGAGGAGGATGTGGTGAGCCATGACCAGAAGCACATCCAGTCCACCCCGATCGACTCGCCGGGCAGCATCCTGCTGCTGTCGAGCGATATCGACGTGGTGGGTATCGACGAGGCGCAGTTCTTCGACATGGGCATCGTGGATGTGTGTAACGAGCTTGCCAACCGTGGCGTGCGCGTGATCGTGGCCGGACTGGATATGGACTTCAAGGGTGAGCCGTTCGGTCCGATGCCGGCGCTGTGTGCCATTGCCGACGATGTGACCAAGGTGCATGCCATCTGTGTGAAATGTGGCAACCTGGCCTATGTGAGTCACCGTAAGGTGCAGAGCGACCAGCGTGTGCTGCTGGGCGAGACCACGGAGTATGAGCCCTTGTGCCGCGAGTGTTATCAGAAAGCTATAAAGGAAGAAAATGAAAGAAAAAACAATCACACTTGACCAGCTGGCTCGTTGGGTGGGCGCTGGTTTGCTGGTGCTGGGCATCATGCTGCTGGTGAAATACCTGAGCAGTGTGCTGCTGCCCTTCTTCATCGCCTGGTTCTTTGCCTATCTGCTCTATCCCATGGTGACCTTCGTGCAGTACAAGCTGCATGTGAAGAGTAGGGCGCTGAGTATCGTGGTCACACTCATCGTGGTGATTGCCGTGTTGGCGGGCATCATCTATCTCATCATCCCGCCCATGATCGAGCAGTTCGAGAAGCTGGGCAGTCTGGCCAGCGACTATATCCAGGAGGAGGCGCACATCAGGGATATCCCGGCTGCCATCCAGCTGTGGATCAACCAGAACAGCCGTGAGATAGAGCGGTTCTTCCAGAGCGACACGTTTACCGACAGCCTGAAGACGGTGATGCCGGGACTCTTCAATGTGCTCGGACAGACCGCCAGCATCATCATCTCGGTCATTGCCTCGTTTATCACCTTATTATATATGTTCTTTATCCTGCTCGACTATGAGTATCTCACCGAGAACTGGATCCGCATCTTCCCCAAGAAGCGCCGACCGTTCTGGCATTCGCTGGCCAAGGATGGTGCGCAGGCACTCAACAACTATGTGCGCGGACAGGGTCTGGTGGCACTCATCATGGGCGTGCTGTTCTGCATCGGCTTCACCATCATCGACTTCCCCATGGCCATCGGTCTGGGCATCATGATCGGTATCATGGACCTCGTGCCTTATCTGCACACCTTTGCGCTCATCCCCACGGTGCTGCTCGCGCTGCTCAAGTCGGCCGATACCGGTCAGAACTTCTGGGTGATACTGGCCATGGCCTTGGCGGTATTTATCGTGGTGCAGCTCATCTGCGACATGATTGTCACCCCCAAGGTGATGGGTAAGGCCATGGGCCTGAACCCTGCCATCCTGCTCCTCTCACTCTCTGTATGGGGTGCCTTGTTAGGGTTTATCGGACTGATCATTGCGCTGCCGTTAACCACACTTTTGATTGCTTATTATGAGCAATATGTGACAAAAGATAAAGAAATTGGGGGTGTAGAAGAAAATTCATCCGAATAAATTTGGTGGTTTCGGAAAAAGTTTGTAATTTTGCACCCGCTTTCAAATGGAAGCTTCAATTTAAGGTCGATCCGCTAGCTCAGTTGGTAGAGCACAACACTTTTAATGTTGGGGTCTTGGGTTCGAGCCCCAAGCGGATCACAGAAAAAGAGAGACTCAATCGAGCCTCTCTTTTTTGTGTCTTTAAAGTTTCACTGTTACTTGGTTGCCGTTGTAGTCGATGGTCTTTGCGGTGCCATCGGGCAGCACGATGTGGAACTGACGGTTGAGCAGCATGCCCTTGTAGCCGCCTTGGCGGGCGCTGATGTGGAGGGTGCGTGTGCGCTCGGTCCAGGTGAAGATGATATTCGAGTAGTAGCCCTGCTCGTAGTTGTAGTTGTCGCCTTCATCCTCATAGAGGCTGAACGTGCCGTCGGCGCCGGGGTAGAGGCGGATCTCGAGGTTGTCCCATGATTTCTCGCCTACATACTGCATCTCCGGGCCCAGGGGCACGATGCTGCCGGCACGTACGAACATGGGTACCTGGTCGAAACGGGTGGTGAGGGTGACATGCTGTCCGCCCTTGTACTGCCTGCCAGTCCAGAAATCATACCAGGTGGCACCCTTGGGCAGATATTTCGTGGCGGTCTTCGTGGCGTGCCAGTTGATACCGCTTGTCTCTTCCTGGTCGCCGCTGACATTTTTCTTATCCCAGCCGGTCATGGCATCTTCCTTGATGATCTTCTCCTGGGTGTACTGCGCCTCGACGATGGGGGCTGCCAGGATGCTACGGCCGAACATAAACTCATCGGTCATGTCCCACACCTGCTTGTCGGCAGCAAAGTCGCTGAACAGCGGGCGCAGGTAGCTCTCGTTGTTGGCGGTCACCTGTCCGGCGATACTATATATATAAGGTAGGAGGCGGTAGCGCAGCCGGATCATCTGCTCGATGGCGTCGTATACGGGCTCGCCCTTTTGGCCGAACTGCCAGATCTCGCGGGGTGCGTCGGCACCATGACTGCGGAACACAGGACAGAACAAGCCATACTGCATCCAGCGCACATAGAGCTCCTGGAACTGCGGGTTGCGAGGGGCAGAGCCTGCGCCCTTGGTGTTATAGGAGCCGCAGAAGAAACCACCGATGTCGGTGTTGAAGTTGGGGTTGCCGGTGAGCGAGAAGCTCAGACCGGCAGGGATCTGCTTGCGCAGCATATCCCATGATGAGGCCACGTCGCCGCTCCACATGTTAGAACCATAGTGCTGCTGACCGGCAAAGGCGGAGCGGGTCATGATGAACACACGCTTGCCACGGTCGTCCTTGCGCTGCGACTGGTAGATGCCACGAACGGTCTCCAGGGGGAAGGCATTGCGCAGTGAGCGCCAGGTGCCGCCGGTCACAGGGTGCTGGTAGTCGCTCTCACGGGGATTGAAGAAATCAGGATCGGTAGAGTCCATCCACCAGGCATCGGTGCCATAGTCGTAGAGCTTCTTCAGGTATTTCCAGTAGATGGCACGTGCCACAGGACTGAAGGCATCGTACACCTTCACACCCGACGGGTAGTCCATGCGTGGGGGCCAGATATGGGAGATACCGCTCTGTGGCCAAGTCTCGATAGGCAACAGTAGACCCTTCTCTTCCAACTCACGGTATTGCTTTGTTTGAGGACCGAAACTTGCCCAGATGGAGATCATGAAATGCGCATGTTTCTTATGAATATTCTTTATCATCTGAGGACCGTCCCTGAAATCTTCTGCCAAGAAATCCATCGCATTCCACAGATAGTTGGAACCCCAATATTGCCAGTCCTGAATAATTCCGTCGAGCGGTACCTGCAACGCTCGGTACCTGTCAACGACGCTCTCTGTCTCGGCAGCACTCTTGTAACGCTCCTTAGACTGCCAAAAGCCGTAGGTCCATAACGGGAACATCGGCACATCACCGGATAAATGACGTATCTGGGCGATTACACCGTCAGCAGAACCGCCATACATAAAATAATAGTCTATCCCCTCGCCTACCTCTGAGTCGAAGGTCATACCATAGGCATTATCTTCAAAAACGGTCGGGGAATAGTTCTCCCAATAGAGACCCCATCCCTTGATCGACTGCAACACATTCTGGTAGTCCTCTGTATTCGACTGCTCCATTCGTATCTTCTCACCCCTGCGATTCATCTTTCCATTCTGAACGGTGCCTAAGCCATAAACAGCCTCATCCTTATCAAGAAGGA
>JAEEGF011153191.1_pt1 | contig 16546 bp, 12 predicted proteins | sample 9134171 | NCBI WGS metagenome assembly JAEEGF01 (sample SAMN16246542, study PRJNA631951) | gut metagenome | biome: gut microbiome; feature: rumen; material: AP-attached | host: Bos | place: Iran: Karaj | collected 2018-10
GCATCACCAGCGAAGAAGAAAGCTAGGAACAAGCCCAAAGCAGTCAAACAGGCTTGTCCCGCCTTGATGGTCTTGTTCTGCTCTTTCATGCTCACGAAGATAGGAATGGAGCCGAAGATGTCGATGATGGCGGCCATCACAATGAAGGCACCGAAGATTTCCACAAAGTTGATCTGACTGAACATGGTTGATTTTTTTTGTCGCTTTGCGTCATTGCGAGGCACGAAGCAATCCAGATAAAAAGTGATACTCATAGATTGCTTCGTCGTGCCTCCTCGCAATGACGTCAAGCGTTTATACGATATTATTCCACAAATAATGGAAATGCGGCCCAAAACGCTTGAAGGCAGCCTCGTCAAGCATCTCTTGGTATTGTGGATGTGCCACTGAGATAATCAGTTTCGCTCTTTCCTGCAACGAGCGTCCGTAAAGGTTGACCGCACCGTATTCCGTGATGAACCAGTGAATGTGGTTGCGCGTGGTGACAGCACCTGAGCCCAAGTCCAAAGCAGGCACAATCTTGTTGATGCCCTTGCGCGTGGTGGAAGGCATGGCGATGATGGCCTTGCCGCCCTTGGCACGCGATGAGCCGTAAACATAGTCGATTTGTCCGCCCACACCGGAATAGATGCGTTCACCCAAAGAGTCGGCACACACCTGTCCAGAGAGGTCGATTTGAATGGCGGAGTTGATGGAAGTCATCTTGGGTTGTTGCGCGATGACAAAGGGGTCGTTGGTGTATTCCACGTCCATCAGCAGCACCTCATGGTTGCCGTCGATGAAGTTGTAAATCTTCTGCGAGCCCATCACGAAGGTGGAGACGATTTTGCCCTTGTTGAGCTTCTTGTTGTTGCCCGTGATGACACCTTTCTTAATAAGGGGCAGGATGCCGTCGCTGAACATCTCGGTGTGGATGCCGATGTCCTTGTGGTTGTGGAGGCACGAGAGGATGGCATTCGGTATGGAGCCAATGCCCATCTGGAGGCAGGCACCGTCTTCGATAAGCTCGGCACAATAGCGTCCGATGGTCTTTTCCACCTCGTTGGGTTCGGGCATATCGACGGTGAGCAGCGGTGTGTCGTCTTCAACAAAGACATTGATGCTGCTGATGTGGACCAGCGCATCGCCAAAAGTGCGCGGCACATGCTTGTTGACCACGGCGATGACGAACTCAGCACTCTCCATGGCGGCCAAAGTGGCATCCACAGATGAACCAAGAGACACATAACCGAATTTGTCAGGCGGACACACCTGAATCATGGCCACATTGCACTTGATGTAACGTTCGCGGTAGAGTTTCGAGGTCTCGCCGAGGAACACAGGGATGTAGTCAGCTAAGCCTTTCTGTACGCTCTCGCGCACATTGGCACCCACAAAGAAGGCGTTATGTTGGAAAATACCCTCAAACTCCGGATTGACGTAAGGCGCGGCACCCTCAGTGTGCAAGTGATGGATATAGACGTTCTTCAACTCGCCAGCGCGACCTCTGTCGCACAAGGCTTTGACTAAACATTGCGGCACATTCGACACCGAACTGATGTGGACATGGTCGCCCGACTTAATGACTTTGACGGCTTCTTCGGCCGTAACTGCTTGATATTGTTTCTTCATAATTAACTAATAACTCCAATTCCCGGAAGCTTTGTTTCGCGACTTGAGGCAGGTCTTCTGACTGAGGTCTTTTCTTGCCGTCTTCCCGAAAGACAAGGCTTTCAGTGACATTCATGGCAAGCGTTGCAACCATCACAGCAGCGGGAACTGTCCGGGATTTTCACCCGATTCCCTATTGAGTCCGTGAAGGACACCACAAATCGGCGGCAAAAGTAGTGTTTTTTCCCATCCGAAATCCGAATTGGGAAAGAATTATTGAAATGTTCTTTTTCTCACAAAACCTGCAAAACTTACAAAACTTGTTTTTTGTCAGGTCGGCTCGCCAACCGGCTCGCCGACGGGAAGCCTACCGGGGTGCTGCCCGAAGCTGCGCTGCGCTTGCATCGGGTTGTGGTCGGGTCGCCCTTTCAGGGCTTTGCGGCAGCCATGTCATCCCTGCACTGGCCTGAGCGATGGCTGGGATCTATGGCTGCGTCGTGTGTCGCAGGGGTTCCGCTGTGCTTCACCGCCTGCTTAATGTCCTGCGCCCCTACGGGGCTTTGCTCCCACTGCCGCTTCGCGCGTCCCCCTAAGGGGTGGCAGGGGGGATTCCACACTGGGCTTTGCTCCCACTGCCGCTTCGCGTCATTGCGAGGAACGAAGCAAATCGAAGATTAGCTTCGCTGAATGCAGAGCATTTCGACGTAGTCAATCCAGAACCTCCGCAAGTCGAGGCTTTTATTATGGGCGCAAGAGTACGGAAAAAATGGTTTATGGGGGATTACAGCAATCCGTTTTTCTTCATCAGTTGGCGGAGTTCTTTGTCGGTGATGCTTTCCCGCTCAGATTTGTCATATATGGTAACGAGCGTCACATTTCCGCCATCGGTCTGTATGAGGATAGTGTGGGTGATGACTCTTGCACCACCACTTTTGCCTTTGGCTTTTGAGGTGATGGGGAAACGGACTTTTCTCAAGTGCTTGCCTAGTTCTGTGCCCATCATTGGGTTCTGGCATAGTTCGTCGAGAAAGATGGCATAGTCGTTCTTCATCGAAGGGTAACGCTTTGCGAGTTTTTTCAACTCATGGGCAAAGTCGGGCGTGGCTGTAATCCTACAATTCATTGAGCAGGTCCTCCGCGGCAATGCCTTCGAGTGTCCCTTCCTGCATTTGGCGGAGTTGTCCGAAGGCGTGGTCAATCTTGGCAAGCGTCTTTTCCTTGGCAGTTGGAGCCGTGCGAACCACATCAGCCTCGCTGTAGGTCCAGCCCATTTTTGAAATCATCTTCTTGAAGAAGCCGATTTCATGGTTGGGAATATGTATTGTAATAGCAGTCATGGCATTGTATTAGGATTTCGCTGCAAAGTTAAATAGATTTTCTGAAAAGCAGAGCATTAATTCATAATTTGTTGTCTTTTTTGAGGGCGCAAAAATACGGAAAAAGTCGGCAACTTGCGTATGCCGACTTTTTTACTCGCGGGCAAACCCGCCATTCCCCGAAGGGGAACCTCTATCATCTCACGACGATCTTCTGCGTCCTAACCTCATCTCCATTAATAAGCCTGAGCATATAAACTCCAGCCGCAGCATGGATGCTCTTGCTGACGCTGCCATGGATGCTTTCGCTGCTCAGGATGCGGCCATTGAGGTCAATCACTTGCAGGGTGGCATCACCATCGTTAGCGATGATCCAGTTGCCGTTGTTCATGAAAGCGAAGGTCGCATCGGACGCTGAGCCTGTCGAAGCGTCGTTGGCTACAAACACCAGCTTGAAGCGGCTCTCATAGTCCGTCGTCCTTGCCGTGAAGGTGTAACTGGCCACTGAGCCTGTCGAAGTGCCAGTCTGTGTTGCATTCGGTCCTTCGACAGGCTCAGGAGCCGAAAGCAGGTCAACATCCGCACCCGTCATATTATCAATCAGGTGCAAATAGCTCATCTCTACGCCTTCGGGGTTGACCGAAATGGTGTATTGTCCGTTTTCGTTCGCACGGAAGTTGACCGGCATCTCACCGTAGCCGTCGCTGTAGGCGATGGCGTATTCCTCTGCGCCTTGCGGGATATAGATATTGCCGTTCTGTTCGCCGAAGTAGAACTTGCCCAACTGGCTACCCTCGTTGAAGCTCACGATGGCGTTGTCCAGCAAGGTCGTTGAGCTTGTCGAAACGCCGGTTTGATTGCGAGTCGGCCCTTCGACAGGTTCAGGGACCTGGGTGAGGGCGATTGCAGGCTGCCGTTGTTGGGTTGCGGGGCTGCGTTGGAACTTGCCTTGGTGAAGTAAACGGATTCCCCGGTTCCTTCGGCCTTCACCATTACGCCGGTGAAAGGCTCGATGGTGGTTTCAGTGCCCTCGTAAGGCGCCACAGTCTGTCCGCTGATGACATAGTATGAAACCGGATTATTATCCCCGTCTGTCATTGTAGCCTCCACGGTGAACGGATTGCCCACCAAGTTCCAGCCAGCGAGGGGCTGGTCAGCATCGTAGTCGAGCGGCACTTCTACAGGCTCATTGCTTGTGATGAACGTGCCGCCAAACGCCAACTTTTTCGTGTATTTGGTGGCATAGAGGTAGCCTTGGCCGTTGACGAGGTTGAAATTGGGGTCGTCATTAGGGATGTTCGATGTGCTTGGTTTCCAGTTCTTCCATTCCTTGCCGTTGTTTCCGCCAGTCTGGTCGAAATAGTAGAGGTCGAAGTCCTCGGCGGGGGTGGCTACAAGGTTGTGGACATTCGTAGGCGCAATGCTTCCCGCCAAAGGCGAGGCGATGAACACCCAGCCGTCACTGCCTTCGCCGTAGCCGGCGACCTCCTTAAAGATAACGCCCTCTGGATACAGCGTCTTGCCGGCGAGGGCTGCAAGTTGCTCGCTGTTGAGTGTGCCGCTGCTGTAGGTGGCATCGTCCTCGGTGATGAAGGTCTTGCCGCTGGCGATGCTGATGCTGCCGTTTGTTCCAACTTTATATTTGCTTGCACGGATGAAATCGGTGGCGTTGGTCCAGCCGAGAGTGACGCTGCCGCTGTAAGCAAAGATGCCGTAGGTGTCACCCGTGGCTGTCACTTGGCCGCCGTTGATGGTTACATTACTATAGGCATGGATGCCGTTGATATTCCCTGTGGCTGTCACTTGGCCGCCGTTGATGGTTACAACACCATTACTAGCGGCACGGATGCCGTCCTTATTCCCTGTGGCTGTCACTTGGCCGCCGTTGATGGTGACGCTGCCGATGTAAGCATAGATGCCGTAGGTGCCACCCGTGGCCGTTACTTGGCCGTCGTTGATATTCACAGAGGCAGAATTTATGGCAATGCCATAATCGGTGCCACCCGTGGCCGTTACTTGGCCGCCGTTGATATTCACAGAGGCAGATTTTATTGCATAGATGCCACATTTCGAGCCGTACACATGGAGTTGTCCCTTGTTCGCGCCCGTGCTCTGTGCGTAGATGCTGAGGGAGTAGTTTTCATTAGCACCGACACCGATGCCATAGTCGCTCTCCGTGTCTACATTCACCACGGCGCCGTCCTTGAGGATGAGATGAACGTTGCCTTGAACAGTGATTTTGCCGGCAAAGTTGATGGTGCCGTCGGCCACGTACCAGCCTGCGGTGAGGGTGTAGTCGTTTTCGCTGCCGTCAAGGGTGGTGTATTCCACGCAGTAGTGTTGCTGGCCGTTCATGTCCAAGTAGAGGATGGCATTGGGCAGGAATTCATACGTTGCGCCTATCTCCACGTCCGCATCGGGCATGGTGAGGGTGTAGGGATTGTCCGTGCCAGTGAGCGTGCCGCCAGTGGTAGTGTAACCGTTAAAGCCGAAGCCTTCAGGCGGAGTGTTGCCAAGCGTGAGGCTCACCTCGTCGCCGTTGCCAGCGTAGAGCACATCGCCGTATTTCAGGCCGGGCAGTTGCGTTTCGTTTTCATCTTTATAGGCGGTGATGCCGGATGTTTCGTACTCGGTTGGCGTACCGCTGAAACCCACGGTGACGTTCTCGTCCGTCGTGATGCTGTACACCTTCGTGCCCTGCGCGGTGCCGAGGGCGCGGGTGTAGTAGCAGTTGGTGATGGTGTTTGCGTTGCCGTTGCGGACGAAGGTAGCGCTGGGATATTGCAGGCCTACGGATCGATGATGGTGCTCAGGTCGGCGGTGAGCAGGCTGTTGGTGACATTGATGGTGGCGTTTTTCCAGCCCACGAAGCCGCCGCATTGGCTGGTGGCGTTGTTCCCGGCGCTCTGGATGCTGCCGTCGAAGAGGCAACCCTCGATGTTGGTGGTGCTGTTCTTCCACGAGCAGGACATGATGCCGCCGTGGGTACCATCGTTATGGTCATTGTTGGTGACGCTGCTAATGATGTTGACCGATGAGCGGCAGTCGGTGATGTTGGTCGTGCCGTAAGCCTGACCGACGATGCCGCCAGTGTGCTTTTGCTTGGTGTAGATGGTGCCGGCTACGTGCAGGTGCCGGATGGTGGCGTTGTTGACGTAGCGGAAGGGGGCGAGGTTGTTCTCATCGGCGGGACTGCCGCTACTGCCGTAGTTGAAAGTGAGCGTGTTGCCTTGTCCGTCGAAGGTGCCGCAGAAGGGACGGTCGCTCGCCGCGAGGTTGTCGCCTGCGCCGCTGCCCGCAATGCGGGAGCCCTCGATGTCATTGGCAAGATAGACGGTCTTGCCGCTGAAGTAGTTTTGGGGTTTGTTGTCGATGGAGTCGCAGAAGTAGCCCCAGCCCGTGGCGGTGCTGATGGTGTAGGTGTCGCCTTCATGCGCGAAGTGGAGTGAGATGTCGGGCGTGAGGGTCTTGCCGGCGATGGCACTAATCTGGCTACTATTGAGCGTGCCGCTGTAGGTCGTCGTGCCGTCGGTGAAGGCCAGGCCGTCCTTCACCTTGACGGTGCTATTATTATAATAACTGCTGGCATAGACGTGATCGGTGGTCTTGCGCCAGCCGAGGGTGATGGTTCCAGAAGATTTGAGGCCGTATTTGTCGCTGCCTCCGGTGGCGCTGACCTGTCCGCCACTGATGGTAATGTTGCCTAATGTAGATATTCCAGTGGCGCCATTTGAGATGGCGGTGACATTGCATCCTACGATGTTAACGCCGGAATATGCGTAAATGGCATTGCCAGAAGAGCCGGTGGCGGTGACATTGAGCGTGCCGGTGCCGTTTTCTTGGCCGTAGATGCTCAGAGTAGCAGTATTACCATCACTGTCAATAATTCCGTTGGTATTGCTACTGGAAATGGTGAAGGTCTTGCCGTCGGCGAGGATGAGGTTGATGTTGCCATTGCAATAGATTTGATCGCTTGAGTTTTCAATGTTGACATCGCTGTTGATGACGTACCACTGGTTTGCTGTGAGAACACCTGTACCTGTGAGCACGGTGGCGGTCACGTCGTGGCGTGTGCCGTTCTCGTCGATGTAGTAGGTCTCTACAGTCTCTGCCCACGCCATTGCGCAGGTCACGATGAGCGCGAGCGTCATGGTTGCCCGCATGAGGTTGTGTTTGAAAATTGTTATTTTTTTCATTTTCTGATGATTATGATTTTCAGGTTGTTTTTTTGAAAGCGCAAAAGTACAAAAAAGTTTGTTGTCAGGGAGGAAAAAGTTGAATTTTAAAGAAAAGGATTGCGGTATGTGGAAAAGTTCGTATTTATTCCTATTTTTGCAGCCGATTTGGCCAAGGGAATGCCGTGCGAATCGGCAACAGTGCCCGCTGCTGTAAACCCGCGTAAGGTCTGTCAACCAAGCCACTGTACGGCTCCTCCGTATGGGAAGGCGACAGGCTCGGGTGAGTCAGAAGACCTGCCAAACAGAGAGTTCAATTGCAAGCCTTCGGGAACAAGGGCGATGCTAAGCGCGGCAATTAGCAGGACTGCTTGCGATGGTTTTGCAAAATTTGTTCAATGCGTAATAATCAATAAGTTATGCGTAAAAATTTATTACTTATCCTTTCGCTTTTCGCGACGACCTTGGCCTTCGCGCAAGAACCGGCCACTTTCGAAGATGTGCCACTGGGTAGCGGTGGTATCTGGCAGCCTCCTACAGGCGAGAATGAGATGTCCAGCGGCGGCTGGCTCTTTACCAATTCTAATCAATACGGCTATTGGGGCGGCTTTACGGCCTCTAACCGCACGGATTTGAACCAATCTGGTTTGGATGCCCAGTATACTGCGGCAACAGGCTGTGGCTACGATGGCTCTACCCAATATGCCGTGGCATATACCATGGGCGTGCAGACAGAGGTTTATGCTGCTGATGGACAATCACATACCGTCACAGGCTGCTATGTCACCAACAATCTTTGGACTTATCAGGACATTCTTCAAGGCGGGTATGGCGAGCTACCCTACGGAGGAATTACAGGCAACGACCCTGACTGGTTCAAGGTGACAGCAATAGGTAAGAATGCCAGCGGACAGACTGTGGGTACCTTGGATTTCTATCTCGCCGACTACCGCTTTGCAAACAACGCAGAAGACTATGTCCTTAACACTTGGGAATGGTTCGACCTCAGCCCCTTGGGATCTGTGGCCACCATCAGCTTTGAACTATCGTCATCGAGAGGCAGCGGCTACAATATGATTACGCCGGCTTACTTCTGCATGGACAACTTCAACGGCGGCGGTGCAGCTCCCGACCTCCCGCCTTATATCGTCAACCCTGTGCAGGATGTGGTTTTCAACGAATATCCTCAGACCATCCAAGTCAACCTCAACGGCGTGGCCACCGACCCCGATGACCCGGACGAGCAAATCACCTATAGCATTGTCAGCAACTCCAATCCGAGTGCCTTGACCGCTACGATGAGCGGCAAGATTCTGGTCATGATGCGCCAAAACGCCAACCAAGCCACGGCCAACCTCACCATGCGCGCCACCAGCGATGGACAGTATGTCGACTTCATCGTGCATGTCATCATCAACGCGTACGTTGACCAACCGCCATACATTGTCAACCCTGTGCAGGATGTGGTTTTCAACGAATATCCGCAGACCATCCAAGTCAACCTCAACGGTGTGGCCACCGACCCCGATGACCCCGACGAGCAAATCACTTACAGCATTGTCAGCAACTCCAATCCGAGTGCCTTGACCGCCACGATGAACGGCAAGATTCTGGTCATGACACGCCAAAACGCCAACCAAGCCACGGCCAACCTCACCATGCGTGCTACAAGTGATGGACAGTATGTCGACTTTACCGTTCATGTCATCATCAACGCTGTCATTGACCTTCCGCCTTATATTGTTCATCCTGTGCAGGATGTGGTTATGGACGAGTTTCCGAAGATAGTGCAAATTGACTTGGATGGTGTGGCTACCGATGACGACGACCCTGACGAGTTAATAGAGTATACGTTGCTTTCCAATTCCAATGAAGAAGCCCTTTCGGCGACTATGGCTGGCAAAATTCTGATCCTTGAAAGATTGACGGAAGACCAAGCTGAGGCTGATGTGGCAATGCGTGCCACCAGCGATGGGCAGTATGTTGATTTCAACGTGCATGTTATTATGAACCAGGTGGAAGGTGTGGACGAGAATCGGTTTGGTTTTGCCGTCTATCCCAATCCCACCCATGGTCAACTGATACTTACCGTGAGTGAAGTCTCGTCTTTCGATTACCGTGTCTATGACCATGTCGGACAATGTGTTGCAAGCGGGAAAACCCAAGGAACCGAAACCCGCCTTGACCTGAGCTATCTCAATAAAGGCATATATTTCATTTCCGTCGAATGGGAAGATAACCGCTTGGTTCAGAAAGTGATAGTTAGATAATCATTTGGTACATATAGTTTTTTGAGTGTGAAGAGGCGGCTCCTTGCGGGGCTGCCTTTTCTGTTTTACCGTCGAAGTTACCGGCAACAAAAACGCAAAAAGGCGACCCGAAGGCCGCCGTTTTTCTCACAAAACCTACAAAACCCGCAAAACTTGCTTTTTGTCATGTCGGCGAGCCAATCGGCTCGCCGACGGGAAGCCGCCGGTTGGCTGGCCTACCGGGGGCTGGCCTACCGGGGTGCTGCCCGAAGCTGCGCTGCGCTTGCATCGGGTTGTGGTCGTGTCGTCCCTTCGGGACTTTGCTCTCACTGCCGCTTCGTGTCATTGCGAGGAGGAACGACGAAGCAATCCAGAACCTCCACAAGTCGAGGCTTTTTATACGGGCGCAAAAATACGGAAAAAGAGGATTGTCAAGGACAAAAAACAATTTTTTTGCCGAAAGGCTTGCAGAAAGAGAAAAAGGTTGTATTTTCGCGGTGTGAAAAACGCAGATCGGCTTTTGCATGGATTAACTGCGCTTTCATTTTAAAAATGCGTAAATCGGTTTCGGCATGGATTAACTACACGCTTTTTTTATGTACTCAAGGCTGTACTGAACATGTTTCCCATCTTTTTTCTTGCCAATAACCAATTCGATGGTGAAATTCATGTAATCCAATTTCTGGTATTGCGTTCATTGTTGTTTCATTCATGTCTTTGGCGGAAATATGTTTTGTTTCAAAGGGCATTTTCGGGTGTCGCTTTTCGCGGGAGCAAAAATACGGTTTTTGGAGATAAGGATGATGATTTTCAGAAATTAATTGTACCTTTGCCGACACAAACCAAACATGTTAAGATTATGACAGCGTTAGAATTGAATGCGGAGTTGTATCGCCAGTTGAGTATCATCGCCGAGGACGAGTCGCTGATGACAAAGATGCTGAAATATGCAAAGAAACTGGCGGCTAAGAAGGAAGTGATGGACGAAACGGAGTATTTGATGTCATCGCCTGCTATGGCAGAGATTATCCGCCAAGGACAAGAAGACATCAAGAACGGACGGGGTGAAGTGGTAAAAGTGGAAGATCTATGGAAATAATCTTCACTCCACGAGCCCAGGAAGACCGTGAATATTGGAAGCGGACGGGCAACAAACACGTCATGAAGCGCATCACCGACCTACTGAAGGACATCGAGAAGCATCCTTTCACGGGAATTGGCAAACCGGAACCATTGAAGGGCGAACAGCATGGCCTATGGAGCCGCCGGATTACTGACGAACATCGACTGGTCTATTCCGTCAGCAGTGGCATGATCTATGTCTATGTCATTTCGTTGAGGTACCATTACTCGAAATGATTCTTCAGGGATGGCTTTTTTAAGGCTACCCATTTATTTAGTTTACATAATCGGTTGAGTTTCCCCTTCGGGGGAATCCATCGGAATGCGGCGGTCTGTGGAGCTTAAGTACCATGCGACTCCAGTTGTTTTGCATGTTGAACAGTCTAAGACAATAATAAAACCCCGCAAATTCCGTTTTCATTCCGTTATTCGGCACGAAATTTGGAAGTTCCTGCCGAACCAAAGAAAGAAAACTGTACTTTCGTCAAAAATTTTGACCTATGAGATTACGACTTAAAATAGGCTTGGTGTTAGGGATGACTTTCGCTTTAACCATCTCTGCATCAGCACAAAAGCATATCGAGAACTACGACCCTGAAGCCCTTTTCAACGAAGGTGTTTTGCTGTTTCAGAACCAGGAATACGGTGCTGCACTCTCGACATTCGCCCAATACCGCGCCCAAGTGGCCGACGCCAAGTCGCAGCGGTGCGTGGATGCGCAGTATTATGAGGCGGTCAGTTCGCTCTATTTGGGTCAGGCCGATGGTTCCGCCAAGCTCATCCAATTCGTGAACGATAATCCGGGAAGCACCTGGGCTAAACATGCCAATTTCCTGTATGCCAACAATTTGTTCAAGGAAAAGAAATACAAGGAGGCACTTGAGATTTACGAGAAGACAGAGGCAATGTCCCTCACAAACGACGAAGCGCAACAGATGCAGTTCAACATGGGCTATGCCTATTTTCAGTCGGGCGAGTTGGACAAGGCCATGCCGCTCTTCCACGGCCTGATGATGAACGACGGCAAGTATAAGGATTCGGCACGTTATTATTATGCACATATTCAGTATGTTAAGGAGAGATACAACGAGGCGTTGGACAACTTCCGCCTTTTGCGTGTGAAAAGCGACTATGCCAACGTGGTGCCGTCTTACATCATGCAAATCGACTATCTCAAAGGCGATTACGAGTCGGTGATTGCGGATGGACCTGAGTATATCCGCAAGGCCGACAAGAAACGCAAGGCAGAGATGGCCCAGATTGTCGCCGATGCCTATTTCCAGCAAAAAAACTACGACAAGGCGTTGGAATATTACCAGATCTACACCAAGAACCTGAGTCGTGGTGTCTCGCGAGAGGCTTATTATCAGATGGGTGTCAGCAAGATGATGAAAGAGAACTACAAAGGTGCCATCAGCGACTTGCAGAAAATCGCGGGCAACAAAGACATCTTGGGACAATATGCTTCCTATTATTTAGCTTCGTGTTATGCCAAGACAGATGAGCCAAAATACGCACGTACAGCGTTTTATACAGCCTATTCCGCAGGTTTTGATGCCGAAATCAGCGAGGAATCCTTGTTCGATTACGCCCGACTAAGCCTCATCCCGGGTGCCGACCCTTTCAATGAAGCGGTGGGACTTTTGGACAATTATATTGCCGAACATCCCAATTCGGAGCGGAAAGCAGAGGTGGAGGAGATGGTTATCTATTTGTTGCTCAACGCAAAAGAAAACGATGAAGCTTTGGACCGTCTTGAAGCGATGAAGAAGAAAAGCACGGAATTGCAGACGGTTTACAATGAGTTGCTGTACGCCACTGGCATAGACAATTACCAAAAGGGTAACTATGACAAGGCGCAGGTGTATTTCTCAAAGATATTGAACAGCAAACAGTCGGCGGCCAACAAGGCCGAGGCTTGTTTCTGGTTGGGCGAGTCGGCCTATCAGATGGGTGACTTTAACAAGGCAGGCAAATACCTGACCCAGTTCAAGGAGATGAAGGCCGCCTCAATGTTGCCGGAATACGCGCTTGCCGACTACGATTTGGGTTACATCTATTACCAAAAGCCCGATTATGATGCTGCCATTGGTTGTTTCCGACGCTTCATCCAGAAAGTCGATGACAGCCAGAACGACCTCAAGACCGATGCCTACATCCGTCTCGGCGACTGTTTCTTTATGGAACGCAACTATACGAATGCCATCAATTACTACGACTTGGCGACCCGAATCGGGAAACGCAATGCCGACTACGCGCTCTATCAGCAAGGTCTTTGCTATGGCGCAAAAGGCGATGTGAATCAGAAGATTACCATGTTGAACGAGATGTTGCAGACTTATCCGAGCACGCCGTATTATGAACAGGCTTTGTTTGAAATCGGCAACACTTATCTCGTCCGTGGCGACATGCGTTCGGCCATCGCCAACTTCAACCGCCTCATCAAGGACAGGCCGCGTTCGAGCTATACGCGACAGGCAATGATGAAGGTGGGCATGATTTACTACAACAACAACCAGTACGACCAAGCCTTGACTAATTTGAAGAACTTGGTCGCCTCCTATCCCAACACCGATGAATCACGCGAGGCTTTGAGCATCATCCGCAGCATCTACATGGAACAGAACAAGTTGGATGAATATTTCGGCTATGTCAATGCCAACGGTGGTCAGGTGAAGGTGACCCAACAGGATTCCTTGGCCTTCGCCAATGCGGAGAATTTCTATCTTGACGGTCAATACCAAAAGGCCCAGACGGCTTTGCAGTATTACTTTGACAATTTCAAGCGGGGTGCCTACCTGCTGAAAGCGCACTATTACGGCCTTGTATGCGCCGAAAGGGTGGGGACGGAAGACCAAGTTGTCGCACACCTTAATTATATATTGTCGCAGCCCGACAACGACTACACCGACGATGCCCTGCTGAAGATGGCACGCATTGAGTACGAAAAGGGCAACTATCAGAAGGCAGGCGAATATTACGAACGCTTGTCACGCATCACAGAGGAGCCACTGAAGCGTCTCGAAGCCCTTGAAGGCAGCATGAAAAGCAATTTCTTCATGGGTAACTATGACAAGGCCATCGAAATGGGGGAGAGCTTGAGAGTGTCGCGCGACTTGACTGATGAGCAGGTCAATCAGATCAACCACATCATGGGCAAGTCGTACTTCGAGAAGGGCAACTACAATGCCGCCATCGAGAAACTCGACAAGAGTGCCCGCAACGACAAGTCGGTGTATGGTGCCGAGAGTGCTTATTACTCCGCTGTGGCCTCTATTAAGTTGAAAAAGTATGATGAAGCTGAAGACAAGGTTTTCAACATTTCAGATAACTTCTCAAACTATGATTACTGGGTCGCCAAGTCGTTCATCACGCTGGCAGATGTGTATGTGGCCAAAGAAAACTACTTTCAGGCCAAGGAAACCCTCCGCAGCGTGATTGACAACTACAAAGGCAACGACCTGAAACAAGAAGCCCGTGCCAAACTCGCCGAGGTGGAACGCAAGGAACCCAAGGTGGGCAGCAGCAACGGTATCGAACCTATAGAACCATAATAGTCCCGAAGGGACGACCCTAATACACCCTGGGACGCAGTCCCAGGCTCTAATAACAAGACAATGAAAAGACACATCATAATAGCAATCCTGGCTCTAATGGCCTTAACCGCCACCGCCCAGCACGACGAACAAGTCACCGTGGAAGGCAAATACCGTCCCAAAGTGAACAAGGTGAACAAACTCCGGCTCACCCCTGAAACGCCACAGCCCTCCTACGACTTCCCCAGCTCCGAAGTCAACCCTAAGGAGGCCAAACAGAAGTTCGCCATCGACTTGGAGAAAATCGCCCCGACGGCTTTTGCAGCCAAAGATGACAAACTCGTCACCCCGACGCAGAACTTCATCATGGCAGGCGTTGGGACAAGGCTTTCGCCGATGTTCCTCTACAAGCACAACTCCATGTTGACCAAGACCCTCGGCCTTGGCTTGGGCATCAAGCACAACTCTTCGTGGCTCAACATGAAGAACTACGCGCCTTCAAACTACATGAACAACGCTTTTGATGTCGGTTTGTCCTTTGAAGATATGGGGCAATACAGGTTGGAGACAGGGGCTTTCTTCAACAATGACATGTATCATTATTATGGCGTGAATTTGACAGAAATCCCATTGACCGAAACCCAGATTGAGGAGGTTTGTCCAAGGCAAGTGTACAATACAATTGGCGCTTTTGTGAAGTTGGCTCCAAAGGGTTATCCTTTGGGAGTACCCGTCGGCCCGGGTGCTATCAAATATCACTACACTTATGATCGGTTTGGATGTGGCGATGGATTAGTTGAATTAGATTATTCTTATGTTTATATTCCTTTAGGCTGGTTCAAGAAGGGAGAATCGCCAAAGAGGCTAAAAGTCGATGTCGATTTTGATATTAATCATTACAAATGCAATGATTCATTGATTAATAGGGGCTTCGGTCGGGTAAATCCTAGTTTTGAGATGTCTGGCGATTTCTATCGGATTCATTTGGGTGCCTCTGTTGATGGATATGTTGCCAAAAATGATAGGAAATTTGCCGTCCGTCCTGATGTGAGTGGTAGCCTGTTCGTTTTGGATAAAAAGTTGGAATTTTACGCAGGTTTGAATGGTGGTTTGAGCATGCTTACTTTTAGTGATTTCATCAGGGAGAATCCTTTTGTATGGCAGTTGCAGGATTTTCAGGTCAAGAATGTGAAACTCGGCTTTGAGGGCGGCGTGCGCACCAATATCGCCGAAATCGTTGATTTGCATTTGGGCGTGCGCTATCGTCACACGGACAAAGACCCGCTCTTTGTGCATCATATTCCCGATGCTGACCTTCTTCCTGCCGGTGTGGATCCGGTTTTGAACACCTTTGACCTCGTTTATGACGAGACCCAGTTGGTGACCGTCATGGGCGATGTTCGCGTCAAAATGCGCAACAGCCTCACTGCCGATTTGGGCTTTGCCTACAACAATTGCAAACCTGCCACTGAGGAGTATGCTTGGTATCGCCCCACGATTGAAGGCAAGTTGAAACTGACCTACAGCCTCAACGAAAATCTGGCCTTCAATGCTGCGTTCCTCTATCAAGGTGGACGCTATGCCTTGATACAAGGTGATTTCGGCTCAAATTGGATGGGTTGGGGACCTGAAAAACTGAAAGATGTCTTAGACCTCAGCCTCGGCGCGGATTACAAGGTGAACGACCAAATCACGGCCTTCGCTTTAATTGACAATGTGCTTTGCCAAAAGTATCAACTCTATTACAACTACCCTGTGACAGGCATTCAGTTCTTTGCTGGCGTGAAGTTGAGGTTTTAATTGGGACACAAAAGGAAACGCCAATCGATTCGGTTCGGTTGGCGTTTTTTTATTCTAATAAGGTCAGTGGAAGATTAGCAATGCATCGGCTTCAGCAAGTCGTTCACCGTCTTCACAGGGTTGAAGGTCTCGATGGGCACTTCGACGAAGATGGTGATCCAATCGGCCATGGCGCCGTTCCAAAGACCGGGCAACTCCAAGGCTTTCAGCTCACGGCCATCCTTCGACTTGTTGGAGATAAAGCCCGTGTTGGCATCCACATAGTCGGTCAGGCAGAAGGCCTCGCCCTTGTAGTTCCAGCAGCCGCACACCAGGTCGACGGGGTTGAAGTGGGTCGAGCCTTGGAAGATGGCCTCCTGTTGTGCATTCTTGTGGTCGATTTGCGAGGACTCGATGATTTGCAGCGACACTTCGTCATCTAAGTTCTTCACCCAGAAGGGACCGCCACCGGGCTCGCCTTCATTCTTCACCATGCCGCAGATGCGCATCGGGCGGTTGAGTTTGTTGTAAAGGTAGTCGATTTTCTCAATGTCGTTGTAGCCATTCACGAAGTCGGGGATGTCCATCATCAGCTGCTCCTTGGCGAAGCGGATGGCCTCGTTCAGCTCGTCGGCAGAGACTGCGCCTTGGTCAAGCATCTCAAGGTACTCGAAGGTGCGTTGCTGCAGGTGGAGGAGGAGACCCGCCAACACCTTCTTATATACAATGGTGGTCTGCGCCTGGGTCTCGGGCACGATGTTGTCGATGTTCTTGATGAA